>Ga0209403_10001878_pt1 | contig 26203 bp, 29 predicted proteins | sample ArcticOcean_MG_C_8_FD_187440 | JGI IMG/M metagenome (GOLD analysis project Ga0209403, IMG submission 187440) | Marine microbial communities from western Arctic Ocean - ArcticOcean_MG_CB11_86 (SPAdes) (version 2) | ecosystem: Environmental > Aquatic > Marine > Oceanic | place: Arctic Ocean... | reverse complement strand
GCAGGTATTGGAGCTATATCACTTGGTGCATCAAATTTTTTAATGGCACCATTATTATCTCTAGTTAGTTGGTATATTTGGGCTTATTTAATTTATTTTATTGGAGCTAAACTTTTTCCTGAAAAAAATACGGAAGCAGACCATGGTCAACTTTTAAGAACCATAGGATTTTCAAGCGCACCAGGATTAATTAGAATATTTGGTTTTACGCCTGAATTGATGAGCATAACATTTATTGGCTCCGGTATATGGATGTTAGTTGCTTTGGTTGTGGCTGTAAGACAAGCTCTGGACTATGAAAGTACATGGAGAGCAATTGGAGTTGTTGTTATAGGGTTTTTAGTTCAAGCTTTTGTTTTAATTATGATTATAAGAATTTTTGGACCAGCTTAAATTGGAAAAATAGTTTTAGAAATTCTGCAAGACTCACAAATTTTATAACCATACATAATTAAATTTTGAGAAACGCTTTTATTTTCTTTTTTACATTCTTCACAAAAATTATCTAACTCATTTTTATTACTTTCAATTTCATTTTTCATATAACCTCTCCTAAAAAATCAGGGGGAGAAACGCTAGTAGTCATCCAGCAATCTTTTAAATCACCTTCAGTTTGCACTTTTTCAATTTGCCAAATATAGGAATATCTTTTTTTGTCACTTGAGAGAATAAAAATTTTATAAACTGTTCTATTTGTATCTTCGCTTAAAATTGTGATTTCACTGTTTTCATGATTAATTAACATTTGATAACTTTTACCATAAATCATTTTCTTAAATTTTTCTAAAGGCCCTGTTATTCTTTTATTATTTGGATGAGCAAATTCCCATACTTGTTCAATGCCAGCATCCTTAAACGGAATATTATTCCTTTGAAGAGAATTTAATTGAATTGATATAACATCAATTGGTTTTAAAGATATATTTGGTTTAGTTAAGGTAGGTGAATAATTATCATAAAATCTTAAAGAGCCTAAGCTAGCGACAATCAGAATAACGCTAATTAGAGAAAGTATCTTAACAGGGTATTTTTTTTTATTGAACCTCATGAGTCGCATATATAAAAAATACGCAACAAAAGGACCCACTATAGCAAGCAAAAATATAATCTTTTTAGTCATTTAATTTTGTTGACGTATTATAACCTTCCATTTAGTAATTACATAATTTTAATCATATTTAATTTATGAAATCAAAAACCAAAGTTGTCGTAATTGGAGGAGGGGTGGTAGGAGTTAGTATGCTCTACCATTTAGCAAAAAAAGGCTGGTCTGATGTTGTTTGTGTTGAAAGAAAAGAATTAACATCTGGGTCAACTTGGCACGCAGCTGGGTTATTGCCTCTATTTAATATGAGTTATTCTGTAGGGCAGCTACATAAGTATGCTGTTGATTTTTACAAAACTTTAGAAAAAGAAACTGGCAAAAGCGTTGGCTTTAGTGTGGTTTCAAATATTCGTTTAGCTAGCACAAAAGATAGAATGGATGAATACCACCAATATGCAGGTGTTGCCCAAACAATTGGTGTTGATGTTAAATTTTTAACACCTAAACAAGTAAAAGAAATTTGGCCTTTGTGTAATGTTGAAGATGTAATTGGAGCCATTCAGCATCCTGAAGATGGATATATTCAACCAGCAGATCTAACACAAGCTTTAGCTACAGGTGCAAGAAACAAAGGAGCAGAAATTTATAGAAACACAACAGTAATAGGAATTAAACAAATAAAAAGTGGTTGGATAGTAGAAACTGACAAAGGAACTATTGAATGTGAGCATGTTGTTTCATGCACTGGAAATTTTGCTAGACAAACTGGAAAAATGGTTGGCCTTGATATCCCCGCGATCCCTGTGGAACATCAATATATAGTTACTGAACCACATCCTGAAATTCAAAAAAGAAAAAAAGATGGCCTGCCAGAAATGGGTGTACTAAGAGACAGTGATAGCAGATGGTATATGAGAGAAGAGGCTGGTGGATTACTTTTAGGTCCCTACGAAGATGGAGCGCCATGTTGTTATGTTGATGGGCCTTCAAAAGATTCAGAGTATGAATTATTTCAAGAAGATTTAGATAGACTTGCTCCACATATAGAAGGGGCAATTCACCGCGTTCCTGCTTTTGGCGAAGTAGGAGTTAAAAAAGTTTATAATGGTGCTATTTGTTATACGCCGGACGGAAACCCAATTGTTGGTCCTGCTTGGGGTTTAAAAAATTTTTGGATTAATGAAGGACATAGTTTTGGTATTACTGCAGCAGGTGGAGCAGGCTGGCAACTTGCAGAATGGATAGTTGATGGTGAACCAACAGTTGATATGCTTGGTGTTGAACCAAGAAGATATGGAGATTACGCAACTAAATCTTATTTAAAAGAAAAAAACGAAGAAGCATATAACCATGTATTTAAAGTTCATTATCCAGATGAAGAAAGAGCCGCCGCTAGAGAATTAAGAACATCGCCTTGTTATGACAGAATGAAAAATCTTGGTGCAGTTTTTGGTCAAAAATTTGGTTGGGAAAGACCAAACTTTTTTGCAGTGGATGGCATGGAACAAAAAGATGATTGGTCTTTTAGAAGATCTAAATGGTTTAAAGCGATAGAAAAAGAGTGCAAAAATGTTAGAGAAAATGTTGGCCTATTAGATATGACAGCATTTGCTAAATGTAGAATAAAAGGACCAGGAGCAGAAAAATTTCTTGATTATTTGGTAGCTAATAAACTTCCTAAAAAAATAGGAAGAATAGGTTTGTGCCATGCTCTAAACACAAAAGGAGGAGTTCACTCTGAATTTACAATTATGAAGGAAGGTGAAGATAGTTTTTATTTAGTTTCTGCGGGAGCAAATCAAAGATTAGATCATGATTGGATCAATAAATGGATGCCAAAAGACGGAAGCGTTCAATTTGAAAATTTAACTAACTCGGTAGGTGTTTTAGTTATATCAGGCCCAAAAGCTAGAGAGTTAATCTCAAGAGTTTCAAAAGATGATTTCTCTAACGACAATTTTAAATGGTTAAGTGCGAAAAATATAAATATTGGAAATGCGCCAGTTAACGCAATGAGAGTAAACTTTGTAGGAGAATTGGGATGGGAGTTACATCATCCAATTGAGTACCAAAACCATATTTTTGATAAATTGATAGAAGCTGGAAAAGATTTGGGGCTTAAACCTTATGGCATCAGAGCCATGAATAGTTTAAGGCTTGAAAAATCTTACAAGTTAGTTGGAACCGAATTATCAATCGAATATTCACCTTATGAATCTGGGTTGGATCGATTTATTCACCCAAACAAAGGAAAATTTATAGGATTGGAATCCTTAAACAAATGGAGAGAAAAAGGCTTTAAAAATAAATTAGTAACTTTAGAAATTCATAAAGTTGAAGATGCTGATGTGCTTGGAAATAACCCAATTTATAATAATGGGAAAGTTGTTGGTAGAGCAACAGGAGGAGATTTTGGTTTTAGATTAAGTAAATCGATAGCCTTAGCGATGGTAAAACCAGAGATTGCGACAAGAGGTCAAAAATTGCAAATTGATATTCTTGGAAAAATGTATGATGTTACCGTTTTAGAAGAGAGTCCTTATGATCCAGAAAATAAACTATTAAGAGCATAAATGAAGATTTTAGTCGCTGTTAAAAGAGTTATTGATTACAACGTTCAAATTAGAGTTAAGGAAGACGGTAGTGGCGTCCATACAGACAATGTTAAAATGTCAACAAATCCACCAGATGACAACGCTATTGAAGAGGCAGTAAAGTTAAAAGAGTCTGGCAAAGCAAAAGAAATTGTTGCTGTAACGGTCGGAGAAGAAAAAGCTCAAGAAACAGTGCGAAAAGCCTTAGCGGTTGGGGTAGATAGAGGAATACATGTTAAATCAGAAAATTATATAGAGCCTTTGGGTATAGCAAAAATTTTAAAAAAAATCGTAGAAAAAGAAAAACCTGATCTTGTTTTTTTAGGAAAACAAGCAATTGATGACGATTGTAATCAAACAGGACAAATGTTAGCTGCTATGTTGGACTGGCCTCAAGGAACTTTTGCATCAAAAATTGAACATAAGGATAATGCTATTGAAGTAACAAGAGAGGTAGATGAAGGTTTAGAAACTATTCAAGTTAATCTACCGGCAATTATAACGTGTGATTTAAGACTTAATGAACCACGATTTGCCTCTTTACCTAATATAATGAAAGCAAAGAAAAAGCCAATTGAACAGTTAAATGCCAAAGATCTTGGCGTAGATATTTCAAACAGGATTCAGCAAACAAAAGTTGAAGAGCCACCAAAAAGAAAAGGTGGAATAAAAGTAGCTAGCGTTGCTGAATTAGTTAGTAAACTTAAAAATGAGGCTAAAGTTATATAATGTCAATTTTACTAATTGCGGAACATAACAACTTAAATTTAAAAGCTTTTACTTTAAACATAATTACAGCGGCATCTAAAATAGATCAAGAAATACATGTTTTGGTTGCTGGAAACAAATGCGAAAGTGTAGCTAAAGAAGTTGCGGCAATTCCGTTAGTAAAAAAAGTTATTCATTGCGATTCTCCAAATTATGAAAACTTTTTAGCAGAAAATTTAACTCCTTTAATAGTTAAAGTTTCAGAATCTTATACGCATATAATAGCATCTGCTAACACTTTTGGTAAAAACTTTATGCCAAGAGTCTCTGCGTTATTAGACAGTTCGCAAATAAGCGATGTAATTAAAATAAATAATTCAGAAGAATTTTTAAGACCAATCTATGCTGGTAATGCTTTTGCAACAGTAAAAAGCAATGATAAAAAAAAGTGTATGACAATTAGGCCAACTTCTTTTGATCCCGCTCCAAAATCAGGAGGCTCAGCATCTATAGAAAAAGTTGAACCTACTGACTGTAAAAACACTTCTAAATTTATAAAAAGAGAAGAAACAAAATCTAAAAGACCTGAGTTAGGAACAGCCAGAATAGTAATATCAGGCGGACGTGGAATGCAAAGTGGTGAAAATTTTAAGCTTATTAATGCTATAGCTGATAAATTAAATGCTGCAGTAGGAGCATCTAGAGCTGCTGTGGATGCTGGTTATATAGGTAATGATCACCAAGTGGGACAAACTGGCAAAGTTGTTGTTCCTGATTTGTATATCGCTGTGGGAATTTCAGGTGCAATTCAACATTTAGCTGGAATGAAAGAAAGCAAAGTTATTGTAGCTATAAATAAAGATGGCGAAGCTCCAATCTTTAGTATTGCAGATTATGGACTTGAAGCAGATTTATTTGAAGCTTTGCCGCAGTTTTTAGAAGAGTTAAACAAACTCAATACTATCCAAAAATAAGAATTTTGATATAGTCAATTCATGCCTAGAGAAGCAATGGAATATGATGTAGTGATAGTTGGAGCAGGACCTGCTGGCTTGTCTACTGCAATCAAATTAAAACAAATTGATTCAAATCTTAATGTTTGTATTTTAGAAAAAGGATCAGAAGTAGGAGCACATATATTAAGTGGAAACATTTTTGAAACTAGAGCCCTCGATGAATTATTACCAGAATGGAAGAAAGAAGGAGCTCCCGTCAAAACAAGAGTTTCTAAGGAAAAATTCTTATTTCTAGGAAAAAATAGATCTCTAAGTTGGCCAGCTTGGCTTTTACCACCAGTCCAGAAAAATCATAAAAATTATATTATAAGTCTAGCGAATTTATGTCGTTGGTTAGCAGAACAAGCGGAAAAGCTTGGAGTAGAAGTGTTTCCAGGATTCCCAGCAAGTGAAATTCTTTATAATGAAGATGGATCTATAAAAGGTGTAGCTACTTTAGACATGGGATTAGATAAAGATGGCAATAAAAAGGAAACCTATCAAGAAGGTATGGAACTACATGCAAAGGTAACTGTTTTTGCAGAGGGTTGTAGAGGTCATTTAGGCAAGCAACTTATTAAAAAATATAATTTGGCTGATGGAAAAAGCCCACAACAATATGGAATTGGTTTTAAAGAAATTTGGGAAGTTGACGAAAAACAACACCAGGAAGGGTTAATCATGCATACTACAGGATGGCCACTCGATAACAAAACTTACGGAGGAAGTTTCGTCTACCATGCAGAAAAAAAACAAATTTATATTGGTTATGTAATAGGTTTGGATTATCAAAATCCATATTTATCTCCTTTTGATGAATTTCAAAGATTTAAAACACATAAAAGTATTAGAAGAATTCTCAAAGGAGGTAAACGTATTGCTTTTGGAGCTAGAGCTTTAATTGAAGGTGGAATTCAAAGTCTGCCAAAAATGTATATGCCTGGAGGATTATTAATTGGTTGTGATGCAGGCACTTTGAATATGCCAAAAATTAAAGGTTCTCATACAGCTATGAAAAGTGGAATTATCGCTGCAGAAACTATAGTCGAAAATATAAAAAATAAGAAAGATTTATCAATTTATGAAAAAAAATTTAAAGAAAGTTGGGTTTACAAAGAACTTTACGCTGCAAGAAATGTTAAACCAAGTTTTAGTTGGGGTTTAATTTTAGGAATTATTTTTACGGGTTTAGATCAAATATTATTTAGGGGTAAATTACCTTTAACTTTAAAACATAAATATTCAGATCACAAAGCTTTAAAACCTGCAAATCAAATGCAAAAAATAGATTATCCAAAACCAGATGGAAAATTTACTTTTGACAAAACTAGTTCTGTTTATTTAACAGGAACTAATCATACTGAAAATCAACCTGTGCATCTTAAATTAAAGGATCCTAACCTACCAATTAATTATACACTAAAACAATATCAAGAGCCGGCACAAAGATACTGTCCGGTAGGAGTTTATGAGATTCAACAGGAAAAATTTATAATAAATTCTCAAAATTGCATTCACTGCAAAACCTGTGATATTAAAGAGCCTTCACAAAATATAACATGGGTTGCGCCTGAAGGTGGAGGGGGACCTAAGTATGGAAATATGTGATAGATGTTAAGATAAGTCTATTGCATACTTCTTAAGTTTTTCCAAAGGTATAATTTGAAGAGTTTTGTAATTTGTTTTTTTTAAAAAAATTTTACAAGCTTTGCCTTCATCTATTGATTGAGCATACGTTCCAGCACATACACACCAACAGTCTCCATCTTTTAATCCAGGAAAATCAAATTCAGGATGTGGTGTAATTAAATCATTTCCAGCATTTTTAGACCACTCTAAAAATTCTTTAGTAACTTTAGCACAGACCGTGTGTACACCGTGATCATTCTCATCTGTGTTACAGCATCCATCTCTAAACCATCCTGTTACTAGACCTTGAGAACAAGCTTCAAGTTTTTCCCCCAAGACATTTTTTTGATAGCTTTCTTCAGTCATTAAATTTTAGTTGGGTTAGGTTCATATTTGTAAACTTTTTTTGGATCAAACACTTTTTTCTTTTCTTTAAACTCCATTTTTAAATTTTTTATATTTTGAGTCTTTCCTAAAGGGATAGATCTATAAAAACAAGAACGATACCCAACATGGCAACTGGCACCATTTTTAATATCCACTAACAACCAAACTGAATCTTGATCATCATCAATCCTAATTTCTTTTACTATCTGTTTAAAACCACTGATCCGACCCTTTGGCCAAATTTTTTTTCTTGATCTACTCCAATAGTGGGCTTCCTTTGTTTCAATTGTTTTTTTTAAGGCTTCGTTATTCATAAAGGCATGCATCAAGATGTCGCCAGTTTTAAAATCGCTAGCAATAACAGGTATAAGCCCATTTTTATCAAATTTTGGCTCCAAATACTTGCCTTCTTCAATTTCTTTAATACTATTTCTTTTTTTAAACATTGTTTATATTATATAAATATTTTAGATAATATTAAGTAAATAATATGAAATTAGTAAAAGATATTAATAAAATTAAGAATAAAGAACAGGAAATTTCAGACGAACAAGCTGAAAGTGCTATAAAAACTATTATTCAATGGCTTGGTGAAAACCCTAATCGTGAAGGTTTATTATTAACTCCAAAAAGAGTAATAAAAGCTTACAAAGAATACTTCCAAGGATATCAGCAAGATCCAAATAAATATTTATCCAAAACTTTTACCGACGTTGATGGCTATGATGACATGGTTATAGAAAAAAATATTAGTTTACAAAGTCATTGCGAACATCATATGGCGCCAATAATAGGAGTTGCACACGTAGCGTACATTCCTTCAAATAAAGTGGTTGGATTAAGTAAATTAGCACGTGTAGTAGAAGTTTTTTCAAAGAGATTACAAACACAGGAAAGATTAACAATGCAAATAGCGAAAACGATAATGGATGTCTTACAACCAAGAGGCGTTGCAGTTACAATTGATGCCTCTCATCAATGCATGACTAACAGGGGTATTAAAAAAGAAAATGCCACAACTATAACTAACTACTTTCTTGGTGCTTTTAAAGATGATTTAAGTTTTCAAAATAGATACTTGAGATATATTAATAAAGACTAGCGTTTATTAATATTTTTTTAAATTTTAAAATGACAGATACGTTCAAAGCAATTGTTTTAAATCAATCTGGTGAACAATTTTCTCGAGAAGTAAAAACATTAGATAAAAATTTTTTTAAAACTGGAGATGTTTTAGTAAAGGTTGAATATTCTGGTCTTAATTATAAGGACGCTCTTATCTTAAGGGATGGCGCTAAACTTGTTAGAGAATATCCGCATATCCCTGGTATAGATTTTTCTGGCAAGGTTGTTGAAAGTGAAAGTCAAGATTTTGAACCTGGTGATGATGTAATCTTGACAGGCTGTAGAGTTGGCGAAATATATCCTGGCGGATATTCACAAATAGTAAAAGTAAAAAATGAGTTATTAGTAAAAAAACCTAAAACAATTACAAATAAAAATGCAATGATACTTGGTACTGCTGGTTTTACTTCTTTGTTATGCGCGTTCGCAATAAAAGCAAGAGAAGAATTACTTTTAGGTGAAAAAATTAATGACGTATTAGTTACAGGCGCCACTGGTGGTGTTGGAAGCATAGCAATAATGATACTTTCTAAATTTGGTTATAATGTTACTGCTATGACAGGAAAAGAAGATAAATCAGATTATTTAAAAGAACTGGGAGCAAAACAAATTGTTTTGAGAAAAGAATTTGAAGGAGAATCAAAATTACTTGGAAAAGGTTTGTGGGATGGTGTAGTCGATACAGTTGGCGGAAATGTGTTATCAAATGCTATTTCACAAACTAGACCTAATGGAATTGTTGCGGCATGCGGAAATGCTGGTGGTATCAAGCTAAATACATCAGTTATGCCTTTTATTATTAGAGGTGTTAAATTATGGGGAATAGATTCAGTTACGGTTAGCAAAAAAAGAAGAGAGTTTATTTGGTCCCAAGTAGATGACTTAGTTAATTTTAAACTATTAGATAAAAATATAAAAACTGTAAACTTAGAAGAATTATTAAATATTTTTCCAGAAATGTTAGCTGGAAAAACTTCTGGAAGAGTTTTAGTAGATTTAAAAAAATAACATGGATTGGGATAAACTTAAAATATTTCATGCTGTAGCAGAAGCTGGAAATTTTACAAAAGCGACCTATATATTAAATCTAAGCCAATCAGCGATTAGTAGACAAATACAGTCCCTAGAACAAGAATTAAAAACCCAACTGTTTGAAAGACATGCTAGAGGATTGTCTTTAACTGATAATGGAGAGTATTTATTTAAAACTGCACGCGAGGTTATTTCAAAACTTAAAGATGTTGAATCAACGCTCATGGATAAAAAAAATAAACCAAGTGGAAAATTAACCGTAACCACTGTAGTGAGTTTTGGTACAACCTGGTTGACTCCTAGGATTCAAGAATTTATGAAACTAAATCCAGAAATAGAAATAGAATTAATTTTTGATGATAAAGAGTTAGATTTAAGCACACGTCAAGCAGATATAGGCATTTGGATGAGAAGGCCTAGGCAATTAAATTATATACAAAAAAAATTGATTGACATAAATTATCATATCTATGGGTCTGCTAAATATCTTGAAACCTCCGGACATCCAAAAAATTTATCTGATTTAAATAAACATAAATTTATTTCTTATGGAAGAGGAGCTCCATCTCCCGTTTTTAATCCTGATTGGGCATTAAAATTAGGAGTTAAAGATGGAAAAAAAAGGAAACCTGTTATGAAAGTAAACAGTGTTTATGGTTTACTTTTAGCTGTGCAAAGTGGAGTAGGGTTAGCTGCTCTGCCAGATTATATGACCGTTTCAATACCTAATTTAATAAGGGTTTTGCCATTAATTGAAGGGCCTAAAACTGATGCTCATTTTGTTTATCCGCAATCGCTAAAGAATGTTGCGAGATTAGTTGCTTTTAGAAATTTTTTATATAGTAAAGTTAGTAAATGGGAGTTTTAGAAATTATTTATAAGTTTCAGTTTTAATTTTTAATGTTGCTCCTTCTTCAATAGATAGAGTTTTTTGATTTAACACACCATCTATCTCTGCTGTTTTTAGAACATTTATTTTATCAGACTTTATATTTCCTTTAATTTTTCCACCAATAAAAGCTGACTTAGATTTGATGTTACCTTTTATATTTGAATGTAAATGAGTTTCTAAAATGTCAGCTTTAATGTCTCCGCTCACTTTTGCGTCTATTATTATTTTATCTTTTTCCACTAAATCTCCTTCAATGGATATGTCAGATAATAATATTGATGTTTTTTCTTCAGCCATAAATTTTATATACAACCAATCATATACATAGATAATGATAGCTCATACACACTTTTTAGTTGTATAAAGTGTGACATTTTGATACTGATAATCATTATCATTGCAATTGATAACTATTATCATTATAAAAAAATTTTTAAAAATTATACAACTAAAGGAAATATGAAAAAGATAACATTAATATTAACACTTTTACTTACATTAGCAGGTAACTCATTTGCAAATGAAGTGAATGTTTTTAGCGCAAGACACTATGATTCTGATGTCCAACTTTATGAAAAATTTACAACAAAAACTGGAATTAAAGTAAATATTATTTCTGGAAAAGATAAAGCTTTGCAAAAAAGAATAGCAGAAGAAGGAAAAGATTCTAAAGCAGATATTTATATTACAGCTGATGCTGGGAGATTAGGAGCCTTCCAATCAAAAGGAATGTTTCAAAAAGGAGCTAGTTCAAAAGCTATAAAAAAATCCGTATCTGCAAACTTTAGAACTGCTTATTGGACAGGAATAGCTAAGAGAGCAAGAATAATTTATTATTCTCCAGAAAGAGTAAGTTCTAGCGATCTCCAAGGGATGTCTTACGAAAGCCTTGCTGATCCAAAATGGAAAGGGAAAGTTGTAATAAGAAAATCAAACAACGTTTATAATCAATCTCTTGTAGCTTCATTAATTAAAAATAATGGTAAAAACGCAACTGCTGAATGGGCAAAAGGATTAGTATCTAATATGGCTAGAGACTCAAAAGGTAATGACAGAGCTCAAATTTTAGCCGTTGCAGCAGGAGAAGCAGATCTAGCTGTAGCTAATACATATTATTTAGCTTTGATGTTGTCGGGACAAAAAGGGGCTGAACAACAAGCGGCAGCTAAAAAAGTTAAACCATTCTTTCCAAATCAAGACGGAAGAGGAACTCATATGAACATTAGTGGTGGTGGAATATTAAAATATGCACCTAATAAAGCTAATGCAATTAAACTTCTTGAGTTTTTAGTAACTAAAGAAGCGCAAGAACATATAGTTAATAATACATTTGAATATCCAATTATAGATGGTGTTGAACCGCATGCGCTAGTAGCTCAAATGGGCTTAGGGTTTAGGCAGGATCTTAAAACTAAAGTATCATCTTATGGAAAAAAACAAGCTGACGCATTAGAAGTAATGTTAGCAGCTGGTTGGAAATAATTATTAAAGATGGTCAAATTTAATAGAAAAAATTTATTAAATTTTGAACATCTAAATAATGCCCCTTTACTGACCTCTAACAGTAAAGGGGAAAATCACAAATTAAGAATAAAAAAAATTAAGCAAAGAGTACTATTAAAAAAATATATAGATATAAACGGTATGAAAATTAACCATGAGATTATTAAGAAAAAAAATTAATATTTGGTATTTAAGTTCTTTTTTTATATCTATAGTAGTAGCTATACCAATAGTAACAGTTTTTAGTAGCTTTTTTGAAACAACAAGCAACTACTCATCAATTTTGAAAAATACTTTTCTTTATGAATATATTTTAAATTCAATAATTCTTTTATTGGGAGTTTTGTTTTTAACATTTGCTATAGGAGTAGGGTGTGCTTATGTGGTTTCTTTTTATAAATTTCCTGGTGTTAATTTCTTTAAATGGGCTTTAATTTTATCATTTGCTGTACCCGCTTATATATATGCTTATTCTTTAACTGCTTTTTTTGAGAATTTTGGAACAGCCTTTTCAATATTAAAAAATATTTTTGGTGAAGGGGATTATAATTCATTCATTCCCAAATTTGATGGCATGATAGGAGCTATTATTTCTATTTCATTTTCATTGTTTGGTTATGTGTATGTATTGACAAGAGCATCGTTTCATTATCAATCGCAAAACCTAATTGAGTTGGGAAAAAACCTTGGTTTTTCAAAGAAAAAATCTTTTTTTAAAATCATTTTACCATCAGCTAGACCTGCGGTTGTTGCAGGTCTTTCTCTAGTCGCTATGGAGACGCTTTCAGATTTTGGTTCTGTTTCTTTTTTTGGCGTATCTACTCTAACTACCGGGATATACAATGCTTGGATTTCATTCGATGATCTTGCTTTAGCTAATAGACTTTCATTTTATTTGCTTATTTTTATTCTAGGTTTACTTGCATTAGAAAATTTTTCTAGAAAAAAAGCACAGTACCACACTACGTCTAGAGGTGGTTTTAAATCTAAATCGCCAATTTTTTTATCTAATTATAAATCTTTCCTAGCTTTTGCATTTTGTTTTATAGTATTTTTTATAAGCTTTTTATTTCCAGTTTTACAAATGCTTTATTGGACTATAATTTTTCCAAAACATTTTATTGACCTAAATATTATGAAACTGTTTTTAAATACAATGCTATTAGTATTTTTTTCTTGTTGTGTATTGATATCTTTAGCTTTTATTTCAAACTATGGAAATAGAGTTTCTAAAAGCAAAGTTCTTGAATCTTTAACAACATTTTCTGTCTCAGGTTATGCTATACCAGGGATTATTCTTGCGGTTGCATTTATTACTTTTATTTCTTGGTTTGATAATAAAGTAATAAGTTTTTTTGAGATTGATACAATAAAATCAATTTTTATTGGATCAATATTAGGGTTAGTTTTTGTTTATTTTATTAGATTTTATTCGTTAGCTTGTAATGGAATTAAATCTGGTTATTCAAAAATAAATTATTCTATAGATGAAAGTTCTTATTTACTTGGTTATTCAAAATTTAAGACTTTTTCTAAGATTCATATACCATATTTAAAAAACTCAATTTTATTAATTGGTATATTAATTGCTATTGAGATTATAAAAGAGTTGCCTATCACTCTTATTATGCGTCCTTTCAATTTTGAAACTTTTGCCACTACTGCATATGTTTTTGCGTCTCAAGATCTATTAGAGGCCGCCGCCGCACCTTCTTTGTTTCTTATTCTTATTGCAAGTGTCTTTATTTTAGTCACATCTAAGTATATTCTTAAGGATTAATTATTATGTCGGAAAATTTTTTAGAAATAGATAATGTCACATTTGCCGCTAGTGAAAAAAATAAAGTTAGCAATGTTTCGTTAAATATTGAAAACGAAGGAGATGTTATTTGTTTGTTGGGTCCGTCGGGCATAGGAAAAACAACAATTTTACGAACTATAGCCGGTCTTGAAAAGGTTCAGTCAGGAAGAATTTTGTTAAAAAATAATATTATTTCTTCTAGAAATATTCATATTGAGCCAGAAAAAAGAAATATTTCACTTTCATTTCAGGACAATTGTTTATTTCCTCATTTTAATGTAATTCAAAATATTGAGTTTGGGGCAGAAAGAAATTTAAAAAAGAAAAAAGATTTAAACATTCATGAAGTAGTAAAATTTCTTCATTTAGATCATATTATAAATAAATTTCCACATGAAATTAGTTCTGGAGAAGCTCAAAGGGCATCATTAGCCAGGTCTCTGCTTTCTAAACCAGATTTATTATTGTTGGATGAGCCTTTGTCTAATGTTGATCAAAGTTTTAAAGAAGAAATTCAAGTAAAATTAAAGCAAATCTTAAATGAATTAAAAATTACTACAATTATTGTTACACACGACTCTTATGAAGCGTTTTACTTAGGTTCTAAATGTGGAATTATTTTAAATGGTCAACTTAGACAGTATGATGATCCCTATAACGTTTATCACTTTCCTAATTCGGAAGAAGTAGTTAATTTTTTAAATAGAGGAATTTTAATACCAGCTAAGGTAACAGGAGAAAATAGTTTAGAAAATGAAGATCTTGGCACTATTAAAGGCAATTTTATAAAACATTATCCTAAGGGATCTGATGTTCAACTTTTACTTCAGCCAGAAGATCTTGAGCACGATGATAAAAGTAATTTAAAGTTAGAAGTTGTTGATAGAAAGTTTAGAGGTACTAATTTTATCTATACTCTTAAAACTTTAAGTAATTTGATGATACCAGTTTTTGTTCACTCTCATCACATACATCAACATGAAGTTGATGAGAAATTTGGTATAAAAAGACCAATAAATATTGATCATATAGTTTGTTTCTAAACTGGAATGGATAAAAAGTAGGAAAAATTAAAGAGAGTATTTAATTTTTTTTTAAAGCAGGCTTTGATAATAACTATAAAAAAATTAATAATTTGAAATTTATAAAATAATATATAAAATATTAAACAGGGGTGTCGTTACAGACTGAGAATAAACCCTAATAACCTGTCCGGTAATTCAGAAAGGGAGAGTATGGAAAAAATAAATTTTTTAAGTCAATCAACAGCACTAATATTAGTTGTAACAATAAGTTTAATTTTTACAATTTTAGGAATATTTTATTCAAAAAAATATCAAGGTCTTAATAATTATTTAACAGCAAATAGAAGTGTAGAATTTTATCCTTTAACAGCAAGTTTAATTGCATCTTCGCTTGGAGCATGGATTTTATTTGGCCCAGCTTCAGCAGCCACATGGGGGGGGATAGGTGCAGTGATAGGTTACTCTTTAGGAGCAGCATTTCCTATGATTTTGTTAATATTTTTTGGAAAAAAAATAAGAAGCGAATTTCCTAAAGGCTTAACTTTAATTGAATTTTTAAGAAAAAGATTTGGCAAAAGTTTATTTAAATTAATTTTATTTATGAGTATATTTTATATGTTCATATTTTTATGTGCTGAAGTTACTGCGGTCGCAATATTAATTAATTATATTTCTGGTATTGATTTGTGGGTTACTGCATTAATAATATTATCAGCAACACTAGCGTATACACTTTATGGAGGATTGCGCGCTTCTATTTTTACTGATTTTATTCAGATAGGCATAATTTTAGTTTTATTTTTAATCTCAGCTTTTTATTTAACTAAATTTACAGGTAATCAATTTTCTTTTGATTTTGTCAATCAAAGAAACTCTAAATTATTAAGTGGTGGCTATATTCCAAATTACACTTCGGGATTAACTTTTTTTATTGCAGTTGCTGCAACAAATCTTTTTCATCAAGGAAATTGGCAAAGAGTTTACGCAGCAAAAAATTATGCAGTTCTTAAAAAAAGTTTAATACTCTCTTTTATTGTAATTATTCCAATTGTTTTTTTTATGGGATTTAGTGGTTTGGTAGCCGTATCAATTAATCCAGAAGTTATACCAGACCTAGGTTTTTTTTATTTATTATTAAATGATCAGACTGAACTTTTATCAATAGTTATAATAATTCTTGGACTTTCATTAACTATAAGCACTGTAGATACTTTAGTTAATGCAATTTCAAGTTTAGTAATAGTAGATGGAAAAAATATAATTAAATTCAAAAATAAACCAAATTATTTAAAAATATCCAAGTATTTTATAATAATTATATCAATTATTGTTTTTGTTATAGCCTCAAAAGGATTTAGTGTTTTATATTTATTTTTGTTAGCAGATTTATTTTGTTGTGCTTTTGTATTTACAGTTTTTTATAGCTTTTATAATAAACATCTTGATGAAAAAACTGCATATATATCTATAATTTCAGGTTTAATATGTGGGATTCTTTTGTTTCCAGCTCCAGATTTTTCAAAAAGTTTACTAATAGGCATCATATTTTCTTTAGATTATTTTCCTGCTTTTGTTTCGCAATCGCTGTTATTTCTTTCTTTTTTAGTTGCAACAGCCGGGCCATCAGTTGTTATAATGGGCTATGATTCCTTTAAAAGACGATAACTCTACTTCAGGCAAACCTGTTGTGACATATTTTATTATTGGTTTTTGTATTTTAATTTTTTTAATACAACTTAATTCTGAAACATATAAAGATGGCCAGCTATTTTATTCATATGGTTTAATTCCTTCAGTATTAATGGGTCACAATCAATTGCCTGTAAATCTTTATGCAATACCTGGTTGGTTGACTATATTTACCTCTATGTTTATGCATGGTGGCTTTATGCACTTAGCCGGAAATATGCTTTATATGTGGATTTTTGCAGATAATATTGAGGATGATTTAGGAGCCACTAAATTTTTAATTTTTTATCTTTTAGCTGGTGTTGGCGCTGGCATGACTCAAGTTCTAATGGATACGCACTCCCAAGTTCCTATGGTGGGTGCTAGTGGTGCCATAGGGGGAGTGTTAGGTGCATATTTGATAAATTACCCAAACGCCAAGGTGCTAGTTTTAATTCCCTTTGGTTTTTTTAGCCAACTAATAAAAATCAGAGCTTTATATGTTCTAGGTTTTTGGTTTATCCTTCAATTTATATCAAGCGGAGGTGGAGTCGCTTATGCAGCTCATATTGGAGGTTTTATTTCTGGAATGATTTTGATACTATTTTTTAATAAAAAAAAATCTAAATTTAACCAAGGTCCTTGGAAATAATGAACTATATATTGCCATTTATTTTATTGATTACAGTAGTAGTTTTTATCCATGAGTATGGACACTATTATTTTGCAAAAAAATTTGGAGTAGGTATAACTGATTTTTCTATAGGGTTTGGGAAAGAAATTTTTGGATGGAACGATAAAGATGGCACTCGATGGAAAGTTTGCTGGATACCGCTAGGTGGTTATGTCAAATTTTTTGGTGATAGAAATGTTTTCAGTCAATCTGAGCAGGAACAAATCATTAACCAATATAGCGAAGAAGATAGAAAAAAACTATTTATTTTAAAACCTTTATATCAAAGATCGTTAATTGTTGCTGCTGGACCACTAGCAAATTTTGTTTTAGCTATGCTTATATTTACAATTATCAATTTTTTTGTTGGCAAGGATTTAACCCCAGCTATTATTAATGAGGTTCAATTAAATAGCCCAGCATTTGAAGCTGGTTTAAAAAAAAATGACGAAATTTTATATATTGAAGATAATAAAGTTGAAAGCATTTTAGAAGTATCTACTTTTATCAATACCTCCACTTCAGATCGTATCGAGTTTGTGATACTTAGAGATAACAATGAGCTTTCTTTTTTTATTAAGCCAAATTTAGTTGATGGCAAAGATTCCTTAGGTAATGATGTTAAAAAAAGATTAATTGGAATAAAGTTATCTCCATTAAATAATAAATTTAATAGAGAACCTCTTTCTCTCACTAAATCTTTACACTATTCAGCCAAAGAAGTTTGGTTTGTTACCATTACTTCATTAGAATATTTGGGAAAAATGATTACAGGATCTGCAGACACTTCACAATTAGGAGGTCCAATTAGAATTGCTAAAATTACTGGACAAGTCGCTGAGCACGGCATAATCCCATTTTTAAGCATAACGGCTTACATTTCAGTCAGCCTAGGTTTGATCAATTTGTTTCCAATCCCAATGTTAGATGGCGGTCATCTAATGTTTTATTTTATCGAAAAAATTTTAGGCAGACCTTTAAGTCAAAAAACACAGGAAGGTTTTTTTCGAATCGGTTTATTTTTGTTGTTTTCTTTGATGTTTTTTGTCACTTTTAATGATTTAAAAGACTTAGGACTGTTTTAAGTCCTTTTTTTAAGGGAAAATTAACCATTAAAAAAGTCAATAAAATCAACGTTTTTAAGTAAAAAATCAATATATAGTGTTGATATCTTTTAAAATTACTAAAAAAAATGTTGATTTAATGCCAGTTTATGGGAAAAGTAAAAATATAAAGAAAAGGGGTAAAATGAACAAAAAACAACTCGTTGGAAAAATATCAACATCAATGAATCTTAGCAAAGCCGATGCTGAGCGTACATTTGATGGAATTACTGATATTATACTAGGATGCTTAAAAAGTGACGAACAGGTTAAAATAGCAGGTTTTGGTACTTATAAAGTGGCTAAAAGAAAGGCTAGAGTAGGTAGAAATCCAAGAACTGGCGAACAAATACAAATTGGGGCTTCACAAAAGGTTAAATTTTTGCCAGCAAAAGCTCTAAAAGAGATGTTTAATAAATAAAACTTCAAAACAGTCTTTATTTTAAAAAAAATAAAGACTGTTTTATCTAAAAATAAAGAAAATCAATAATTTTTATTATCTTCCCATACTTTTTGCCAATCAATATTAGGAGAAAGGCCAAATATTGAATTTATATTCGTGCAATGAAGAGCTAAAGAAGGAATGGGTGTTAAACAGTATTCTTCTTTATAAATCTCATGTAGTGGTTTTTCAAAAGGGTAATGCTCAAATTCAGACATTGAAATAAATTTATCCCAATATTTTTCAATAATATTTTTACTAGTTAAAAATGTGCATAAGGTTTCGTTTACAGTTCTCCAGTGTTTTGATGAGCCTAAAAAAATATTTGAAGGTTCTAGTTTTGTGTACAGGTAAGGATAATCAGTAGGGCACAAAATTAGCTCTTTATTTAATTGTGAAGAGATGCGTTCATAAGAAAAAATCATTTCTTTTATAGATTCTTGTAAATGTAAATAATCGTCCTCAACAAAATACACTAAGTCTTTACATTGGTTTTTTGCATAAAGTAAAGATTTTTGAATGTTTGCCATATTAGACATTTGATTTTCAGTAACCTGCTCGTTTTTAGCATTAAGTTTCTTAATTTTATCTTTAAAATCGCTCATATTTAAAGAAATTATAGGAGTATTAAAGTTTGATTTATTTAATATTTTTTCAATTAGAAACAAATCATCCTTTTTTGAATTATAATCAATAACCACCAAATCAAAAATAATATTAGGGAAGGAGATTTTAGCTTCACTCAAAGATGATATTATAGAATTTAAAGAACGAAGTGTATATTCAGATTTTTCCTTATCAAATAACCTTTTTTTATTTTGAGTTAACATATTAACATTTGTACACGATCTAAAGATAATGGTTAGCGATTCAACTTTGCGAGTAATTTTAGTTTCACCTAAAGGCAATGTGATTGATTTTTTACCTTGTATGCTCAAATTTTCATTAAGATTTTTTTTTTGTGTAGGGACATAAAAGTTACTTTGATCAATTATTTCAAACCCTAAAAATCTACATATTTTTATAAATATCTTTTTTAAAATATTATTTTTTTTATAACTTTTTTGTTCTTTCATAAAAAATATTACTTTTTTGCCTCATTAACAGCAAACTCCAAGCGATCTTGGCCCCAAAATACTTTATTATTAACTATGAATGATGGCGCTCCAAAAACACCTTTTTCAAAGGCCAAATCAGTATTTTTTTTTAAATCGTCTTTAATTTTAGGATTTAATGCTTCTGTTAAAAAATTTTCAGGATTTATATCTAGATTTTTAAATAATTTTTTTACAATAGCTTCGTCATTTAAGTTAAGTCCATCTTTCCAAATAGCATCAAAAACTGTATTAATAAAATTTTGAGCAAAATCTTTTTTTTCAGCAATCAAAGCACATCTCATTAAATTTAAAGATAAAATTGGAAAGTAATTATTAAATTTAAATGTAATATTATTTTTTTCCGCACAAAGTTTACAATCTTTAATCATATACTTACCTTTTATTGGAATATCTGCATTTGACTTTATTCCTGAAGCCTTAAGAAGCGCACCCAATAAAATAGGCATATATTTTATTTTAATAGCATTTTCTTTTTCAATTTTTCTAATTTGTTTGTGAGCTAGAAATGAATAGGGGCTTCCAAAGTCAAAATAGAATTCAAAAGATTTAATCATAAAAACCAAGTTTTTTTGCATAGAAAATTCTTACAAGCCAATACAAAACAAGTCCAACAGGTCCTGAAAAATAAATTAAGATTAATGGTAAAGCTACTATTTTTTTTGAAATCATATACCTATTTGCATCGTTCGCCACCCAAGACCCTAAAAAGATATTTACAGTCACAAAGTGCAGCCAAAAAAATAATAAAAAACTTTCATTTGCAAATACTGTGTAAAGATTGTCTAAACGAAAGTACAATTTCAATATATCAATAATAGAATCGTCTAACAAAATAGTCTGATATATTGTATATGAGTACGCACAAGCTAAAATTAGTGGTATAACTACAGAATTAGTAATTATTTGGGTGATTCTAATGTTCGGAATAAATATTAACATAACCCAAATGGGAAAAATAATAATATTTGTCCAAAAATAAATATTTTCAAATGTTAAATAGATTTGAAATTGAGTTATCATATAAATTAAAAAATATAATATAATATTAAATCAGTGAATCCTATAAAAAATAAGAAAGACCTAGAGGCTACAATTGAGCAGTTGCGTAATTTTGCTTATTCCTATTTAGAAAGATACAACCCGTCTAAACAACAATTAAAAACACATTTATTTAAAAAAATTATTAAAAAAAACCAAAAATTAACTAATAAAAAAGAGTTATTTAATTTAATAGATATTGTCGTTGCCACCATGGTTGATCAAAAACTATTAAGTGATGAATATTATTCTGATGTAAAATCAAAAATGTTTTTAAGAAAAGGTTATTCCTTAAACAAAATAAGATTTAGTTTAGTAAAAAAAGGCATTGATGAAAAACATATAAAATCAAGTATTTCAAAAATAAAAGAAGATGAAGCTGACCCAGATTTTTTTTCAGCTATAAAAATTTGCAAAAGAAGAAGAATAGGGCCCATTAGAGAAGAAAGTAATAGAACCTTATATTATAAAAAGGATATTTCGATACTAGCGAGATCAGGCTTTTCGTACGAAGTATCTAAAAAAATCTTAGATATGACAAGAGAAGATTTTAAAAAATTTTGTAAAATGATTTAATTAATTTTTTTCTTATTTTTAGAGAGATAATATTTAAGTTGTTTCTTTAATGATCTTTTTACATATAAAAAAAACAAAACTCCAAAAAATGTAACAGACAAAACTATAATAAGTATTGTTTTCAACATTTATTTTAAATATTTTTTAGATTATTACTTAGGTGATACTATAAGACGATTAGATTTTTTTATTTCAATATTTTCATTTGGATAAAAATCTTCTTCTGGTAAAAAAGTTTGAACAAAAATTCCTTTGTCCATTGAACTTAAAACATGTTCGCTAATACTTTTGCCGGTACTTTTCTTAACCACATAGTTAGTTCCGGATGTAAGCCCTGACTGCACAATAGATGCTGTAGAGAATCCTGATGTTGCAGGCCCAAGCAGTGCTAAAGGCGCCATATAACAGCCTGTCAAAACAACACTAAGTGTTGTTATAAGTAAAATTTTTTTTATCATCGAATCCCCTTGTAATGGTTTAATTCTACAGTGTTTTAAAATTAAAAAAAAGAGGCAAAAAATATAATTTCTCACAACTTTAAGTTGAAAATTATATTTTTAAATTAGAAGATCTCAGAGCTATCAATGGTAAATTTTTGTAGTTTTCTTTTCCATATAAAAATTTTTTTCCATCATGTGAAGTTACAAAACCTCCCGCGTGTTCTAATATTGCTTGCCCAGCCGCTATATCCCATTCAAACGCTCTAGCATCTGCAGCATAAATATCTGCTTCACCTGCGGCCAAGACACAGAATTTATAAGAACTGGACATTTTAATAGTTTTATCAACCTTATATTTTTTATGAATATCTAAAATTTTTTCATGAATTTTATCTGAGTTAATTAAAGCAATTATTTTATTTTTTACTTTTTTTTCACAATTTAATGCAACTGTTTTATTATTAGATATTTCAAACGCTTTATTTTTGCCATAAGAGAAAAATAATCTTTCTTTTTTTGGTGCATAAACAACACCAATGGCAGGTTGCAAATTTACTATTAGAGCAGCATTTAAAGTATATTCGTCACCTTTTTTTATATATTCCTTGGTTCCATCTATAGGGTCTATTAGCCAAAAATTTTTATTTATATTTTTTTCACTTAAATTAACTGTTTCTTCGGATATGATTGGTATATTTGGTGTTAAATTAGCAATTTGGTTTCTCAGCATTTCATCAACTGCTAAATCACCATTAGTTACGGGAGAATTATCTTTTTTGATTATAATTTTTAATTCTTTTTGATTTAAGTCTTTAGCTACTTTTCCAGCTTTTATAAAAGTATTTATAAGATTTTCAGTTATTTTTTTTAAATTTAAACTATTCAATTTTATTAATTTTTTCTAAAATTACCTCTTCGCAATTTATAACTTTTTTACCAACATTTTCAAAATTTGCAGTAATTTTATTGTTAATCATAGATTGAATTTGTCCAATGCCCCAATCTTTGCATTTAGGGTTAATAACATAATCTCCAGGATCGTATTTTAAAATCATTTATGGATAAGTATAATTTAATGTATTAAAACATACACATAATTTAATGAATAGTTCATCAAAAAAACTAAATTCTATAGGTATATCGAAGAGCCCAAAAGAAACAAAGGTGGTGGTTGCTATGTCAGGAGGCGTAGATTCCTCTGTTGTGGCAGGCCTTATGAAAAAAGAAGGTTATAATGTTGTTGGAATTACTTTAAAACTTTACGATGATGCAAAGATTTCTAAGCAAAGCAGACAATGTTGTGCTGGACAAGATATATTAGATGCAAAAAGAGTTTCTCAACAATTAAATATTGATCATAAGATTTTATATTACCAAAAAAAATTTAAGAGGGATGTTATAGATTCGTTTGTAGATAGTTATATCGCTGGTGAAACTCCAATTCCATGCGTACAATGCAATCAAACTGTCAAATTCAGAGATTTATATCTTTACTCACAGGAGATGAAAGCAGATGCTTTAGTTACAGGACACTATGTTTCCAGAGTACAAAGAAATGGAAATGCCGAACTGTATAGAGCCGCAGATCTTACAAGAGATCAAAGTTATTTTCTTTTTACTACAACACAAGAGCAATTAAATTTTTTAAGGTTTCCATTAGGTCAAATACAAAAGAAAGAAACACGTGAAATAGCATCTAAGCTAAAATTAAACGTAGCAGATAAAAGAGACAGTCAAGACATATGTTTTGTCCCAAATGGAAATTATGCCTCTGTTATAAAAAAATATAGACCAGAATCTTTTGAAAAAGGAAAAATTTTAGATACAAATAATAATATTATTGGACATCATGACGGAATAATCAATTTTACTATTGGCCAAAGAAAAGGTATTGGAATTGCAAATAAAGAACCTTTGTATGTTTTAAAAATAGATTCAAAAAAAAATGAGGTAACGGTTGGGAGCAGAAATCTTTTAGCTATTAAAAAAATTTATTTAAAAGAATTAAATCTTTTAAGAAATATTGAAAAAAATAACGAAAATTTATTTATAAAAGTTAGATCGACTGGCAGAATGATAAAAGCGAAAGTAAATATAATAGGTAGTAACGCAGAAGTAGATCTAGGAGAAGTTGAAGAAGGAATATCCCCAGGGCAAGCATGTGTATTCTATTTTAATAATGAACTTGGCTATCAAGTTTTAGGCGGCGGATGGATTACAAAAACTGAAAACAATTATTTATCCACATAATTAACAGCCTGTTAATTTAAAAAAATTATCACTTAAAAAGTGATACAAATTTTTTGTTTTAAATGGTTTAATACAATTAATTAAGAGGCAACTCTTAACTGGCCAGCTAAGGAAAAACCGAGAGGTTCAAGATTAGCGGGCAGAAAGTGGGGAACAGAAGTACTAAACATTCCCTGCGGGAGAGACGAAGGTAGTACTACAACAGCGTCTCAAACTTATTAGATTCTAGCACGAAAGTGTTAGGATCTTTTGGTTTTTTAGACCCACAATTTCAACTTTTATATTTTTCTAAGCTCAATTATATAATATTCAATCATTTCTAGAGGGTTTTGATTTAATCCAAAAGAAAAAAGTTAGTAAGTAAAAAGTAACGACACCTAAAAAATAATTCCATTCAAGGGCGTGTTTAAAATGTGTATAGCCTGAGGAATTGAGTATTGGTATAGAAAAAATGGCGGTAACAATTAACAAAGAGACTAAAAAAATTTTTAGGTAAAGAATTTTCTTATTAATAAATTTTTCTATTTTTTTTTTTAATTTAATAAAATTGATTACTAGCAATGTTTGAGCAACCACCTCAAATATTATGAATCCTAAAAGCAAAATCCTTCTAAAGAGTTTGTACAGATCGCTTTCATAAGCAACGCCAAGAAACAATGAGTGTAAAATTAAGAAAAAGGCTGAACCTACACCAAAAATAAGAAAATAATTTTTTTTATAACTATTTTTATTAATTATTAAAATAAGTTTGTTATTAGCAATCCAGTATTGAATTAATAATATTGCAGTTATTATCATGCCTGGTTTAAATAGTAAGTATGCAGGATAAGTTCTTGCAGATCTACTAATTGAAGTTCCACCATCAATATATGGGATAGTAAAACCTGATCTGCCTATTTGATCAACAACAAATATTGTGTTTTCAAAAAGGAGATAATTAGTTGAGATAAATAAACATAAATTAATTACCACAACTGGTATTATAAAAATCCAAACACTTATTTTTTTAATACGATTAACGATTTCCACTTTAATGCTTATTTTCGCTTATTTCTCTTACGCGCTCTTCTTTTTTTTGAGCCCAATTTTCTTCGCCCTCTATGTTTTTTTGGATAACCCATAAAAATTCTAACTCCTATTTATAATAATATTTGACCTTATTTGTTGGATATAGCATTGTCCTATTTTGTTATCAAATATATTTATGTCAAAATCTATTAAAACATACTTAAAAACAGCTGCTAAAGATCACTCATCCAGATCAGTCAATCCTCCTGTAGTTAGAGCATCTACAATTCTATTTAAAACAATGCAAGAGTTGAGAAAGCATCAAAAGGACATACTAAAAGGAAAAGATGTTGAACATTGGGATTATGGAAGACAAGGAACACAAACTACAGTCCAGCTACAAAAGCTGCTTAAAGGTTTAGAGGAAGCCCATCAAGTTTTTTTAACTCCCACTGGCTTAAGTGCGGTCGTTTTAGCGATTATGAGTATATGCAGGCCAGGTGACGAAATAGTCATTTCAGATGGTGTGTATAGACCAACTCAAAAACTTACTGATGATTTACTTAAAGAATTTAACGTTAAGGCAGTTTGGTATAATCCAAATAGTTTTGAAGATCTAAAAAATAAAATTACAAAAAAAACTAAACTTATTTATGTTGAAAATCCAGGGAGCAATACTTTTGAAATGCAAGATCTGGGTAAAGTAGTCTCTTTAGCTAAAAGTAAAAATATTTTCACAGCAATAGACAATACTTGGGCGACTGCATATTTTTTTAAACCATTAAAATTAGGTTTTGATATGGCAATTACTTCTGCAACTAAATATTACTCCGGACATAGTGATGTAATGGGAGGCACTCTTGCTGTTAATAAAAAAGTTTATAAAAAAGTTTGGTGGTACAATCATGTTTCAGGCTATCGTTTGTCTCCGGATGATGCTTATTTAATTATAAGAGGTTTGAGAACATTAGATATAAGGATGGACAAACATCAAGAAAGCACAAAGAAAGTCATCAATTTTTTAAAAACACAAAGAAAAGTATCTAAAATTTTATATCCATACAAAACTTCATCAAAAGAATTTAAATTATGGAAAAAATATTACTCAGGGGCATCGGGGCTATTGAGCTTAATTATAAAAAGCAAAAGTA
>Ga0209403_10001874_pt1 | contig 26281 bp, 28 predicted proteins | sample ArcticOcean_MG_C_8_FD_187440 | JGI IMG/M metagenome (GOLD analysis project Ga0209403, IMG submission 187440) | Marine microbial communities from western Arctic Ocean - ArcticOcean_MG_CB11_86 (SPAdes) (version 2) | ecosystem: Environmental > Aquatic > Marine > Oceanic | place: Arctic Ocean... | reverse complement strand
TGAGCCGCATGAAATCAACGCCAAATGGGAAGAAGCCCTGCTCAATCCCGTCGCGCCGGTGATGGTCGATACTGCGATCTGCCAGGAGGTCGTCGTCGAGGGCGAGGCTGTCGATCTCGGCGCGCTACCGATCCCGGTCTGGACGCCGGGTAAGGATGCGGCACCGTACATCACTTCAATCGTGGTGACGCGGGATGCAGGGACCGACGTTCAGAATTACGGTGTCTATCGCACGCAGGTTCTCGGCTCGAACCGTGCCGTCGCGAATATGTCGCCTGGGCGTCAAGGCTTTCAGTGCGTGAAATCCTGGCATGACCGTGGTGAGCCGGCCCCTGTGGCATTTGTCATCGGTGCGGAGCCGGCAATGTATTACGCCGCCGTCACGACGTTGCCCTTCGCGGTGGATGAGGCGACGCTCGCCGGCGGGCTGAAGCAGGAAGCGCTGGAGCAGATTCAAGGCCACAGTGTTGATCTGCGGATCCCGGCGCGCACCGAGATCGTGATCGAAGGATTTATCCATCCGGGCGAGATGGCGGAAGAGGGCCCGTTCGGCGAATTTGCCGGTTATATGGGGCCGGTCGGCGCGCGGCCGGTGGTCCGTATCACTGCGATTACCCACCGGAAAGATCCGATATTTTATGGCCTTGCCAGCCAGATGCCGCCGAGCGAAAGCACCACTATGCAAAGCCTGACCAATGCGGGCCAGTTGCTCAAAGTGCTGCGCCATGATCTGGGAGAGGCGTCCGTTGCCGACATTATCATCGATAAGACGTTTGGCGGGCTTCTCGCCCACGCGATCGTCGCCGTCCGTCCGGGCGCGCCGGGGAACGGTAAACGGATCGGACGCCTTGTTGCCAGTATTTCTCCGTGCAAGCGGATCACGGTGGTCGATCATGACGTCGATATCCGCGATCAGGAGCATCTGAACTGGGCGATGAATTCGCACTACGACCCCGCCCGCGACACCGTCATTATCGATGACGTTTTCGTGCCGATGCATATGGATCCTTCTGTGCGAATCCGGGGCGGCAATACGGAGCCCGGGAGCAAGGTGGTGGTCGATGCCACCAGTTCAATCGATGCGGGCGATTTCTCCATTCCCGACAGGGAGATCATGGAAAAAGCGCTGGTCTCCTGGAATAAGGCCGGACTCCCCGAAGTGACGATTCCAAAACGGCTGAAGATGCGCCTCGACAGGGCCTGACCTGGCAGGCATCGCACAAGACCGGCAATATCGCCGAGCTGTTCCGTGACCTGAATACAACGTGGCGCGCACTAACCGCGGTTGAGAGCCCGCTCAATCGACAGGCCGATCCGGGCGAGCCATTCGTCATGGCGGTTCGCCGCCATCACCATAAGCCCGACGGGACCGGTGCCCGGCGCGTGGCACGGGATGGACAGCGCGCAGGTGTCGAGGAAATTGCCGACGGTCGTGTTGCGCAGCATCAGGATATTGGCTTTGCCATAGGCGTCCTCGTCATTGTCGAGCGGCGCGATCGCCGGGGCTACCGTTGCGCAGGTCGGCATCAGCAACGCATCGAACGGCGTTGCCATTTCACGTGCCCGCCCGATGATGTCGGCGCGCTTGCGATGACAGTCGATAAGATCGGCCGCTGACAGGGTTTCACCGCGTCGGATGCGGATCCAGACCCGCGGATCGTAGCCGTCCTTGTGTTCGTCCATGCGTGGGCGGTGATGGGCAAAGGCTTCAGCGGCGAGAATGCCGCCATTGGGCATCGCGCCGGGAATTTCTTCGTACATCGCGGAATCAACCTCGGTGATCGTCGCGCCGGCCCGGGTAAGTACTTCAAGCGTTGCCTCGAAGCTCGATGCTACCTGATGATCGAGATCGTCGAGCACGTAGTTCTGGGGAATACCGAAGCGCAGATTTTCGATCGGCAGCGCGCGCGGCACAATCGGCGCCCGGTCGTCCATGATCGCGTCCGTCACGATGCAGCAGGTGACGGTCGGCGCCAGCGGGCCGACGCTGTCGAGCGTCGATGACAGCGGGTACACACCGTCCAGCGGGATCCGCCCCGTGGAGGTCTTGAAACCGGTCACGCCGTTCAGCGCTGCCGGAATCCGGACGGAGCCTCCGGTATCGGTGCCGATCGCGACGGCGCACATGCCGTCCACCACCGAAACCCCCGCCCCGGAGGACGATCCGCCGGGTATCCGGCCGGTTTCCCGGTCCCACGGATTTCGCGGCGTGTCGAAATGACTGTTCAACCCGAGACCGGAATAGGCGAATTCCGTCAAATTTGTCCGCCCGACTAGAACCGCGCCTGCCGCCCGCAACCGGGCGGTGACGATCGAATCCCTGGTAGCCGGCGGCGTGCCGTCGAGAGATTTCGAACCGGCGCGGGTCTGCTGGCCCTGTTCGTCGAACAGATCCTTCAACGACACCGGTATGCCGGCGAGCGGCGACGGCACAACCCCCTGCGCGCGGAGCCGGTCCGATGCATCGGCGGCGACCAGGGCCGCTTCTTCATGGACCGCCAGAAACGCACGCGCGCCTTCGCCGTCTGGATCCTTGATGCGGGCCAACGCCTGTTCGGTCAGCTCACGGCTGGTTGTCTTGCCGCTCCACAATCCGGCCTGCAGTTCGAGGACGGGTTTCATCGCAAAATCCATGGGCTTTTCCCAGTATACAGCTGATTCGGCGCCAGCATGGCGGTCAGTCCTTCGGGGCGGGAAGGCAAGAGTTTCCGGTTTCCGGAATCCCTATTTCGTTTCGTCGTAATAGTGGCTCTCCAGCAGCAGACAGCCATTGACCGACTTGAAGGGGCCATGCGGCGTTCCCGGCGGGCGGCAGGCATAGGTGTCGGGATCGAAGCTGCGGCCGCCATTGCCGTCTTCGTCGTTACCGACCACAAGATCGCCCTTCAGCTGATAGACCTCTTCCCAGTAGTCATGGGTGAAAGGCGCCGTCGTGTAGACGCCGGCCTCGAATTTCAGCAGGCGCGTGCGGCAGCCCGATTTGTTCGTTTCGTCGAGATTGCCGACGAGAATCTTCTGCTTGATGCCCTCGGGATAGCCTTCCGGCACTTCCCATTCACCGCCCATATCGACGGCGTAGAATTCCTTGTGTTGCTTGTTGATCGGCATTTTTTCTATCCTTGTGTAGTGTTCAGGTAGTGCAGTGTTCGGGTGGTGTGGTGTTCAGGTGACGACGGGCAGCGTGTTGACGTTGTATCCGTATGAAATTTTCCGGCCGAGGATCGGGTCTTCGATCTCGATATCGAAACGCTCGGCGGGGCGGATACCGCCGAGAGCCGCCAGCGTACCGAAATACATCGCCATGCCCGCGGGCAAAACCGTTGTGCCCGGCCGGTACAGGCCGATCAGTTCTTCCGGCGGGCGCATCGCCGTGACGCGGCCCTCCTGGTAGAGTTTTTTCTCGCCGTTTTCCGTTGCCCAGGCGCGCAGCAGCAATTCGTCGAAATGATCGACGACCTCGTCGTAGCGCCACAGGTTTTTCGACACCGGCTTGGCGCACATCTGCTTCGATACCGGCACCGAATACGTTTCGACCTGGCGGTCGGTATGGTCCGAGCCGACGCCGATCAGCATGCCGTCATCCGTTCCGATCAGGACGAATTCGACTTCGCCGGATGATTTGTCGCCGAGGAACTGGAGGTCATGGTCGTTGGTAAAACTGTTGGTGCTGGCGCGATAGAAACAGGGTACGGAGCTCGGGCGCGGCACGCCGAGTTCTTCCAGTTCGGCGATATGTTCTTCAAGCGCCTCGACGTTGCGTCCGGTCCAGCCGGCGATCACGAGATCGTCGATCCGGACTTGCCGGGTCTCGCCGGTCGGGTCGACTGTAAATTCCAAGTTTGTCGGCACGGATTGCTCCTCGTTTCGGCAGGCGGGTAACCTAGCGGCGAGACGGGCGGCTGGCAACAATCGGCGGCGCTGATATTGGCAATTCTCAAAAGCCGGCGAGCACTGCCCGGGCTGCAGGGATTCTGTTACCATCCGCCGGTCGCCGCCCGGACGGCATTAGGAAACGTCGATGACTAAACTGCCAAGACTCCCGTGAGCCTCCGTGACTGACCGCGTGCGGCGCGCGCTGCTGCGCATCGCGGCGACGCTGACAGGGGTCGGATTGCTGGCCGCGGTTCTGCTGACCGCGGATCTGTCGCAGGTGGGAGCCTATCTGTCGCAGGTAGGGATCGGCGTCATCCTGATGATCGCCGCCTATAAACTTGCGTTTATCCTCGATAGCTGGGCGTGGCTGATGACCTTGCGGTCTCTGCCGCTGCGCGCTGTGTGGATTTTCCGCTTCTGGATGGTCCGCATGGTGGGTGAGGCGGTCAACAACGCGACGCCGCTCGCCGGGATGGGCGGCGAGCCGGCAAAAGCCGCCATTCTCAACCGGACATACGGCATAGGCTATGGCGACAGCTTTGCGTCCATCGTGCTGGCCCGAACGACCTTCGTCATCGGTCTGGTGCCGTTCCTGCTGATCGGTTTTGTGCTGTTGCTGCTCGAACCGGGGCTGGGCGGTGGCTTCAAATGGGCAGCCGGTACCGGTCTTGTCCTGCTCTGCGCCGGGATCGGCATATTCTTTGCGATCCAGCGGCTGCGTCTGACATCGCGCACCGGCGGATGGTTCGCACGCCTGCTGTCGCGGCCCGGGTTGCAGGCAGTGTTTCAGCAGGTCGGCACATTCGAGGACCGGCTGGTGGAATTTTACGCCAATGCGCCCGGCCGGTTCAGCGCGACCGTCGTTTTGTCCTTCATCAACTGGGCGCTTGGCGCACTTGAGGTCTGGATCGCGTTTCAACTCCTGGGCGCGCCGGTCACGATTGCCGAAGCGTGGATCATCGAGGCGGTGGTGCAGCTTGTCCGGGTCGGCGCCTTCTTTATTCCGCTCGCCCTGGGGACGCAGGAAGGCGCGTTTACCGTGGTTGTCGGCGCGCTGACCGGCAACCCGGCGCTCGGCGTCGCCATCGCAGTTCTGCGCCGGTTCCGTGAACTCGTCGTCCTGTCGGCGGGGTTGATGATGGGCCCGTTGGTATTCGGCAGGGGGGCGATGTCCGCCGCCCCGCGCGAGCCGTCGTCATGACCGAGGCCAAAACACCGCCATCGGGATTCCGGGTTATCCTGCTGGTATTTCTGCCGTTCGGCTGCGGCTATTATTTGTCTTACCTGTTTCGCACGCTTAACGCCGTGATCTCCGAGAACCTGACGGGCGAGCTCGGCATCGGCCCGGCAAATCTCGGCCTGCTGACCAGTATTTATCTGATCGCATTTGCGTCGTCGCAGGTACCGCTCGGCGTCGCCCTCGACCGCTACGGACCGCGCCGGGTAAACGCCTTCCTGCTGCTGATTGCCGCCGTCGGGGCCGGGGTGTTTGCCTATGCCGAAAGTTTTGCCCTGCTGCTGGTCGGTCGCGCGTTGATCGGGTTCGGTGTGTCGGCGGCGTTGATGGCGGCGTTCAAGGCCAACGCGCTGTGGTTTCCGGCCGACCGGATACCGTTGATGAACAATCTTATCGGCGCCTTTGGCGCGATCGGCGCGGTGTCGGCGACCCGGCCGGTGGAGATCCTTCTGCATTCGGCGGGCTGGCGCGATATTTTCGCCGGGCTTGCCGTGATCACGGTGGTCGTGTCGCTCGCTATCCTGCTGCTCGTGCCGGAGAAGTCGGACGCGATCCAGACCGAAGAAAGCTTTGCAAGCCAGCTCAGAGGGTACGGGCAAGTCATCCGCGACGCCTTCTTCTGGCGCGTCACGCTGCTCTATGCCTTCACCTATACAACCTTCGTTTCTTACCAGACCCTGTGGGCAGATCCGTGGCTGCGTGACGTTGCCGGGCTCGACCAGACGGCGCGGGCCAACTATCTGTTCCTTATCCAGCTCGGTTTCCTTGCCGGATTGTTGATCACCGGGGTGGCTGCGGACCGGCTGCGGCGTACCCGAATACAGGCGGTGCACGTCTTCGCCGGCGGGGCGCTGATGATGATGGCAATTCAGTGCATCCTGGCATTGGGCGTCACCGTCGGCATGACCGCCATCTGGGGAATATACGGGCTGATTGCGTCCACGACCTATTTCGCCTACGCGGTCCAGACCCAGCATTTTCCCGTGGCGTTGACCGGCCGCGCGATAACGGCGATGAATTTCTTCATGTTCGTTCTTGCATTCGTATGTCAGTGGGGGATCGGCGGCGTTATCGAGGCGTTTCCGGCCGAAGCGGGCGGCGGCTATTCGAAAGCGGCGCATTCGACGGCGTTGTGGATCATGATCGCGCTGCAGGCCATTTGGTTTTTAAATTTCATCCGCCCGACCCGCAAAGGAAATGTCCATGTCTGATGCCGCGGCGGCGCCGCGTCCGAAAACCGTTGCCGTGCTGGTGATGACGGTGCTGGTGCCGTTCGGCATCGGCTACTACATGTCGTATCTGTTCCGCACGGTGAACGCGATCATCTCGCCGCAGCTGGTGCGCGACGTCGGGCTGACGCCGGGCGATCTCGGCCTGATGACGAGCGCCTATTTCATCACCTTCGCCGCGGTTCAGCTGCCGCTCGGCATCATTCTCGACCGGTACGGCCCGCGCAAGGTGCAGGCAGCCCTCCTAATGGTCGCCGCCCTCGGGGCCGCGCTGTTCGCGTTCGGCAGCGATACGATCACCCTGGTGATCGGCCGCGGGCTGGTTGGAATCGGCGTGTCGGCCTGTCTGATGGCCGCATTGAAGGCCAATGTGTTGTGGTTTCCGCGCGAAAAGATACCGCTGGTGAACGGGATCATTTTTGCCTGCGGTACGTTCGGCGCGTTGTCGACAACGGTGCCGCTGGAGCTTTTGATTAAGACCGTCGACTGGCGCACAGTGTTCTGGTGGCTGGCCGGGCTGTCGGTGCTGGCGGGTGTGCTGATATATGCATTAGTGCCGGAACGCCCGCAGGCCGCGCGCGAAGCCGTTGCCGGACAATCCGCCTTTTCGGCCCAGATATCGGATCTGAAGAAGGTCTATGGCAGTGCGTTTTTCTGGCGCTTGTCCTTCATGGTGTTCCTGCATAACGGCGTGTTCCTGTCCTATCAGGCCCTGTGGGCCGCACCCTGGCTGCGCGATGTCGCCGGTCTCGATCGGGACGGGGTCGCCGAGGCAATGTTCATGTTCAACGTCGGCATGTTTGTCGGTGTGCTGTCGATCGGGATGGTGGCTGAACGGGTTCAGCGGCTCGGTATTCCGACGGTGGTGCCGGCGGTGGTGGGGATCGGCTGTTCGATTGCGGTCCAGATGGTGTTTGCGTCCGGCTGGACCGCCTTTCCCGTGATCATGTGCCTGTTATTCGGCTATTTCGGGTCGACCGCGACCCTCGCCTATGCCGTTCTCAGCCAGCATTTCCCGCAGAATCTGACCGGTCGGGTGAACACAGCCCAGAACATGCTGACCTTTATCGCCGCGTTCGCCACGCAATGGGCCGCCGGAGTGATCATCGGATTGTACCCGTCGCCGGGCGGTGGCCTGTACAGCGCCGACGGTCATCAGGCGGCGCTGATCGTCTTCATCTGTATCGAGCTTGCGGGCTTCGCCTATTTTCTTTGGCCGCGCAGAAGAGGAGACGGATTGCCGTGAGCTCGCGCGAATATCCCGACCGGCCGATCTGCGGGGTCGGCGTAGTGTGTTTCAAGGACGACCAGGTTCTGATCGTTAAACGCGCCAAGCCGCCGATCACCTGGGAATGGTCGATCCCCGGCGGCGGCCAGGAACTGGGCGAAACCACCCGCGACGCGGCGCTGCGCGAGCTGAAAGAGGAAACCGCGATCGACGCGCGGCTGATCGGGCTGATCGATGTGATCGATAGCGTGCGCAGAGACGATGACGATAAAATCCAGTTTCACTACACGCTGGTAGATTTTGCCGCCGAATGGGTGGCGGGAGAACCGGTTGCCGATGACGACGTGTCGGACGCGAAGTGGACGCCACTGGCGGGGATAGAGACTCTTGGTCTGTGGTCCGAGACGATCCGGGTGATCCGCGAAGCAGAAAAGATGCGGAAAATCTGATGGCCAAAGACTTGCGCAGTTTCATCGACGCCAACGCGGATCTGGTCCTGCGGGTCTCGAAGCCGGTCCGCCGTGAGGACCTGAGCACGCTGATCGTCCAGGCCAACCGGCCGGTCGTTTTCGACAATATCGACGGCTATCCCGGCTGGCGGGTGGCCGATCTGTTTTTCCGCGACCGCGTCGCTCAGGCGGCGGTGCTGGAAACCACGCCTGACAAGGTGACGGAGGTTCTTGCCGAACGCCTGGCGATGCCGCCGCGCGAGGCGCTTCTGGTCAACGATGCGCCGCACAAGGCCCGTATCCTGCGCGACGACGAGATCGATCTGCGTGAAATTCCAGGATTCCAGCATGGCGAACGCGATCCCGGGCCGGGCCTGATCGTGATGAATATTTGCCGTGAGCCGGATGGCGGTGCGGTCAATTTCTCGTTCACGCGCCTCGCGCCGTTCGAAGCCCGCCGCGGCACCATGCTGATCGCGTCGTCGCCGCACCAGCGTGCGATTTACGATATGTGGGAGGCGCGGAACGAGCCGATGCCGATGGCCTGCGTTGTCGGCACCCACCCGGCTTATGAGGTCATGGCGAGCTACAGCGTCCCCGATCATCTGGAAAAGTTCGGCGAATTGGAACTGGTCGGAAATCTGATCGGTGAGACCATCGAAATGGTGCCGTGTGAATCCATTCCGCTGGAAGTTCCGGCCCATGCCGAACTGGTGATCGAGGGCTACGTGCAGCCCCATGAACGGCGGGAGGACGGCCCCGGTCCGTCCCAGGCTCTGTATTACGTGCCGGGCGTCACGCAGCAGCCGGTGTTCGATGCATCGGTGATTACCATGCGCGAGGACCCGATCCTGCGCCAGCACAACACATTGATGTATTCCGACCACCAGCCGCTGATTTCGCTGCCCCATGAAGCGCTTCTGCTCGCGCGGCTCAAAGCCATGGGCCACGTCGTACAGGAAGTGATCTATGTTCCGTGGGGCGGCACACTCGCCTGTGTGGTGCAAATGACGCCGCAGACCGATGGCGAAGCGCGCAACGTGTTGACCGCCGTGCTCGGCGAACGCTGGCCCAATTGCAAACTCGCCATCGCGGTGGATGACGATGTCGATGCCGGCTCGGCGGAAGACCTGATCTGGTCGATCACGACCCGCGTCGATCCGGTGGATGACATGTTTATAATTCCCAATGTGAAGGGCCATCCGGTTGACCCGACCGCCCGGCGAACCGGAGACAGTCCGCGCGACGTAGTGTTTTCCAAATGGGCGCTCGATGCCACTAAACCGCCGCTGCAGCATGCCGACGCGCGGGGGCGGTTCGAGAGGACATTGCCGCCCAATCATGGTGAGGTAAATCTCGGGGATTTCCTGGATTGATGATGCAGCTTGAGGATGGCCTGTCATGACGGCAACGATGCGTGCGATTGTCGTTGAGCGCGCCGGCGGCCCGGAGGTCCTTGAAATCCGCGACGACTGGCCCCGCCCGGAACCGGTGTCCGGACGCGTGCTTATCCGCGTGATGGCGTTCGGGCTGAACCGCGGAGAATTGTTCACCCGGCTCGGTCATTCGCCCAGCGTTGTGTTTCCGCGCGTGATGGGCATCGAATGTGCCGGCATCGTCGAGGCCGCGCCCGACACGCCCTTTGCGCCAGGCCAGACGGTGATCGCTACGACCGGCGGCATGGGCCGCGCCTATGACGGCGGTTATGCGGAGTTTACGTCGGTTCCGGCGGCCAATGTTCATGCGGTTGAGACGGATCTCGACTGGCCGCAGCTTGCGGCCGCGCCCGAGGTCTTCCACACCGCCTGGGGTGCGCTGGAACCGGCGCTCGGTATCGAGGCCGGGCAGTCGCTGCTGATCCGTGGCGGCTCGTCGGCCGCCGGGCTGGTTGCGGCGGATTATGCGAAGACAAAAGGATTAACCGTTCTGTCGACCACCCGTGATGCGGCGAAAAGTGATCGATTGCGGGAATTCAGCGCCGACCATGTGGTGATCGAGACCGGCGAAATCGCCGCACAGGTGCGCGATATCGTCTCCGACGGGGTGGACGCCATGTTCGACCTGGTCGGCACCAAAGTGATAGAGGATTCGTTCGCCTGCATCCGGCGCGGCGGAATTCTGTGCATGGCCGGTCTGCTCGGCGGCGAATGGGTCATTCCGGAATTCGCGCCGGGCGCGGTGATCCCGTCGACCACCAAATTCACCTATTTTTCCAGTTCGTCGACGCCGATGCCGACGGACGCGTTGCAGGCCTATCTCGACGGATTGGCAGATGGCACTTACCGAATGCCGCTCGACCGCGTGTTTCGCTTCGACCAAATACAGGAAGCGCATGCCTGCATGGAAGCCAATGCCGCTATCGGCAAAATCGTGGTGAGTGTGGTTTGAAACTGTCGCCCGTGCTCCTGGTCGGATCGTTCTGCGTCGCGCTTGTGCTGTCCCTGATGGGTTTCATGGCGCCGGCGGCGATGCTTGGCGACATTATCCGGGACTGGCAATTATCCAACGCCCAGGCCGGCTGGCTCGGCGGCGCGTTGTTTGCCGGATACATATTAACGGTGCCGGTTTTGACGGCCTATACCGACCGCATCGACCCGAAGCGTATATATCTCGTTTGCGCCGCGCTGGGCGCTATCGGGAATTTCGGGTTTGGGTTCGTCGCCGACGGGCTTTGGTCCGGTGTGGTGTTTCGTGTCCTGACCGGGATCGGGCTTGCTGGCACGTTTATGCCGGGGCTGAAGGCGCTGAGCGATCAGCTTCCCGCCGGCAAGACCCAGCAGCGGGGTGCAACCTATTACACATCCGTGTTCGCGCTTGGCTCGGGACTCTCTATTCTGATCGCCGGGGGCGCCGCTGACCTGCTTGACTGGCACTGGGCCTTCGCGATTGCCGGCGCCGGCGGGCTGGGGGCATTTCTCATCGTCGCGGTCGTTCTGTCCGCCAATCCGCCCGACCCCGATGCAAGGCCGCCCGGCGCGGCACTCGATTTTCGCCCTTTGCTAAAGGACCGTGCGGTCATGTCCTATGTGATGTCATCGCTCGGCGTGGCATGGGAGGTTTTCGCCAGCCGGGTCTGGTTCGTGACGTTCTTTTTGTATCTGCAGACCCAGTTTCCGGGCGCGGAAAGCGGCTGGAGCCCTGTTGTCTGGGCAACCATCGTCGCGCTTGTCGGGGTGCCGGCGGCTATGCTGTTCGGAGAAATGTCGGTGCGCTATAACCGCCACCGCATTCTGATCGTCGTCGCTGTGGTTTCCGTGGCGCTCGCCGTTTCGATCGGGTTCACGGTCGATGCGGCCTATGAAATTCCATTGGTCCTCAGCATCCTTTTCGGCATGTTTTCCTATGGTCGTACGGCGGCGACAACCGCCGGCACCGTAGCGGTCGCGGATCCAAAGAGACGTGGCGGCGCTTTGGCGATCCAGTCTTTTGTCGGGTTTTCCGGCGGAATCCTCGGGCCGCTTGCCTTCGGTATCGCGCTGGATGCGGCAGGCGGCAGCGGCACCGCCGCAGCCTGGGTGATTGCGATGATGGTCATGGCCGTGGGGCCGGTGATTACGATCCTGGCGTTGCTGGCGATGCCGAAACACCGGCGAACTACCTGATCGGCCGGGCTTTCTCGAAAACCCTGAAAATATTCACAAAACTTTCTTCAAATTCACCGCGCTTTTAACGCTTCATTAAGCACGGCGGCAGTCCAATGGTGTCGAGAAAAGCGTATTGGCAAAGGGAGAATTTGTGATGAACGTCTATGGAGATCTAGAACGACCGCGTCGAAAAGGCCGTCGAAAAATTCCATAGATCCGAACAGAAACGGCGCAGCGAGAACCATTCTCTCAGCCATATTCTTAACGATCTTCATACCAAGTTCGACGCGCGCACAATGGAGCTCGATCATTGTCAGCAGCGGATCGTCCAGCTTGAGGGCTCCAATAATTCGTTCACCGAATTGGTGACCCGTCTGGTGGAAATTGTCGAAAAGATGGCCGACGACGCGGCGGAAGACCCGGTTTATAGCGTCAGTGCGGCGGCGTCGGACATCGTCGATCGCTATGTCGGTGGAAGGCCCGTCAATGACGAGCCGGAAATATCGGGGCCGGAGTTGGAAGGTGGCAGAAACGCCCGGCCGATCACGGAAGCCCAGGCATTCGGCGGACTGGCCGGCAGGGTCGAAAATATCGAGGACGAATTCCTGTTGGCGGAGGATTTATACGAAATATTGAAAGGCGCATCTGAGTTTCCGAAGCTTGTGTATGACGCCGTTGCGTTGTTCCGAGGCGAGGACGTTGAGGTTACAGGCGCGCAGCCTGCCGACGAGCAGATCGATATTCCGGAACCTATGACATCGCAGGTCGAATTATCCGCGCCCGAAGGGGATCTCGACATCAAGGAAATTATGGCGCGGCTGGAAATTGCGGCCGAACGCGCCCAGGTCCGCGCGGACGAAGACGCACGGCTCGATCAGGTCGGGCTGGAAGACCTGGTCGGGACGTTGCGGAACGCGTCCGATTGGCGTAGTAGAACCGGCGTAGCAAGCCCTAACGCATAGAAATTTGAACGATTAGGGCGGACCTTGGGGTCCGCCTTTTTCAATCTCAGAAGATATTCGACCGTTCGTACTGGATCGGCCAGACAAGGCTCTCCGCCCGCAGCTTCGTTGCGGCATGAAGCGGCCAGTATGGATCGGCCAGCAGCGTCCGGCCGAGCACAACCAGATCGGCGCGTCCGTTAGCTATGACTTCCTCGCACATATCGGGGCTATGGAGCAATCCGACGGCAGCCGTGGGCAGGCCGGTCTCGCGCCTGACGGTCTCGGCCAGCGGCACTTGGTAGCCGGGATGGATCGGTATCTGCTGGCGCGGGTCGTTGCCGCCGGATGAACAGTCGATCAGATCGACATCGCCGCGAGCCGCGATCCATTTAGCGACTTCAACCGTATCGTCGAGTGTTAGGCCGCCGTCGACCCAGTCGGTGCAGGACAGGCGGACGAACAGGGGCAACTCATTAGGCCATTCTTTGCGGACCGCGTCGATTGTCTGCATCAGGAAGCGCGCGCGGTTCTCCAACGTTCCGCCGTATTCGTCATTGCGCGTATTGCTGAGCGGCGACAGGAAGCTGTGGCCGAGATAGCCATGCGCGGAATGAAGTTCGAGCACCCGAAAACCTGCCTCCCGCGCGCGCCGGGCCGATTCCGCGAAATCGTGGAGGACGCGGGCGATCGTTGCGTCGTCCATTTTGCGCGGCGTCTGCCAGTCGGCGAAGGGCAGGGAGGACGGACCGATAACCTCCCATCCGTCCGGGTGATCCGGGGCCAGCGATCCGGCACCGTCCCACGGACGCGACGTAGATGCCTTGCGTCCGGCATGTCCAATCTGCATTCCCGGCACCGCACCTTGTTCGGCGACGAACGAGGCGATGCGCTTGAAGGCATCGCGCTGGTCGTCGTTCCAGATGCCGAGGCAATGCGGTGTGATCCGTCCTTCGGGGCCCACATGGGTCGCTTCTGTGAAGACGATTCCGGCGCCACCGACCGCGCGGCTCGCCAGATGCACGTAATGCCATTCGCCTGGCATGCCATCGGTTGCCGAATACTGGCACATGGGCGACATCATCACGCGGTTTCGGATTGTGACCGACCGGAAAGTGACCGGACGGAACAGATGCGGGTTTCGGTCGCGCTGCAGGATACGCCGTTTGTTTTCGGTCATCGGGCTTAAAAAAGCTTCTCGGACACGAATGCCTGGTGGGTGACATCGCCGTTGAATGTCGGAAAGTTGCCGAAATCGTGGCGTGCGTCGGCGCGGGCGGAAGAGGCGAGGGCCGCGTTCAGCGCAGGAATATCGTTGAAGGTCATCTCCGCGATAAGAAAATTGCCGCCGGGATTGACCGGAAACGGATCGGTGAAATCCGCCGCCCGGTGCAGCACAAGCGATCCGATGCCCGGAAACCGTTGCAGGATCGGCGCGTGTCTGTCCCGGTAGTGGCCGAGAAACCGGTCCGGCTCCGCGGCGGCTCCGTGATAGCGAACGATATATGAAGCGGTCATGGGAGAATCCAGTTCTGATCAGGTCCACCAAAAATTTGGGAGCACATTTTAATAATTAGATTATCCATTATGGAAATCTATCACTATTTCGGAAAATCTTTCGGTGCTTCGGATAATGTATCAGTGTTTCGGCGGGTCTCGGTGTCTCGCATGGCGGTCTCTTCAAGTTCGGTCAGGGTTTTCGGCCAGTCCGACTTAAGCGGCGTGACATCGACCGGTCGGCGAGCAGTTTCCCGCCGGTCTGGCAGTTGGCGCAATAATTGGTCTCGTTGCTGGCATATCGAATGCGTTGTACGGGCGCGCCGCATTCCGGGCAGGGCTCTTTGTATCGTCCATGGACGGCCATGCCGATGCGGAACGCCGTCACTTTTTCAGGAAACCGGTCGCCCGTTTCGCCGCGTAATTTTTCAGTCCAGTCCGCCAGCGCCGCCTGCGTTGCGCCGTGCAGCCGGGGATGGCCTCTTCGGGCATTTTCTGGGTCTGGACGATCGGCGAGATCCGCGCCCGATGCAGGATTTCGTCCGAATAGGCATTGCAAATGCCGCTGAAAATCTGTGGGTCGGTCAGGGCGCGCTTTACCGTGTGATTGGCGGCGGTCAACGCCGCGCGAACAATGTCCAAGGTACAATCCAGCGCCTCTATCCCGCCGGGGTCCAGGGCGTTGAGCGCGGCCGCACCTTCGACAATATGCTGCGCTGCGCATTTCTTGCTGCCCGCCTCGGTTAGGGTCAACGTGCCCGCCGGAAAATCGAAAGCGGCCAGGTTGGATTTTGCGCCGATTTTTGCGGCGACGGGTTTCCAGTGCAGCCGTCCGGCGATCATCAGGTGAAACACGAACCAGATATCGTTGTCGAACCCGATCGCGATGCGTTTGCCGATGCGGCGCAATTCGGTGACGGTCCGTCCGACCGCGTCCTGCGGTTTCGGCTGGACGGTGCGCAGCAGGAACGGACTTTTTAGCCGCACACCCACCAGCGGGGCGTCCAGAATCCCCGCCTCAAGCGCATCCAGATAGACGGTGATGTCCGGCAGTTAGGGCATGGGAAAAATTTTGCCGATCCGGCGCCGGGTGGCAAGTGTTCTTCAATTCGACTGGCGCGCCGGGGCGGGGTGACTTACGTTGCCGACCGGCCGGTGAACAAGCAGGGTATGTCCGTGGCAGCGATTGATTTTGGCATTTTCGACCATCTTGACCGGCGGCCGGATACGTCGCTGGCGCAGACCTATGAAGACCGGCTCAGGTTGGTCGAAGCCTACGACGCGGCCGGGTTTTATGCCTATCAGATCGCCGAACATCACGCGACGCCGCTGACCGTCGCGCCATCGCCCAGCGTTTTTCTGTCCGCGGTGGCCCAGCGCACAAAACGCATAAAATTCGGGCCAATGGTTTATGTGCTGCCGATGTATCATCCGTTGCGGCTGATCGAAGAAATCTGCATGCTCGACCACTTTTCGGGGGGGCGGTTTTTGTATGGAATCGGCAAGGGTATCACGCCGCACGAGCTCGGCTATTTCGGTGTCGACCCGGCGCAGGCGCGCGATATCTATGACGAAATTCTCGAGATCACGCTGACCGCCTTTGATGTCGGGACCGACCGGCTTACCTGGCATGGCCGTCATTTCGATTTCGACGATGTGCCGATCAATATTCACCCCGTCCAGCAGCCGCATCCGCCGCTGTGGATCGGTGTCGGCACGCCGGACGGGGCGGCAAAGGCGGGTGCGCTTGGCATGAATGTGCTGACCAATTCACCGCTGGCGCGTTCGAGCGAACTGATGGCGCGCTACCGCGACGCCTATACCGGCGACGCGGCCGACATCCCGAAGATGGCGATCTGTCGTCATACCTTTATCGCCGAAACCGACGCCGAAGCGGAGCGGATCATGCGTGAAGCCTATCCGTTCTGGTACCAGCATTTCGTTGCGCTGTGGAAACTCCATGGCGGCAGCCCGGTGGTCGCCGCCTATTCCGAGGATTTCGACGAGACCGTGGCGAAGGATTTGCTGATATTCGGGTCGCCCGAAACGGTCCGCGCCGAGATCGACCGCTATCTGGAAAAATCCGGTACCAACTATTTCGTGTGCCGGTTCGCCTTCGGTTCCCTGACCTACGGGCAATCGCGCTCGGCGCTCGATGGTTTTGTCGAGGAAGTCATGCCCCATTTCACCCCCAGTTCACCCCAGAACGAGGCAGCAGAATAATGATCTTCGAACGACGCGCCTATACGATGGAACCGGGCCATGTGCCGGCTTTCGATCAGGCCCAGATCGACCGCGGATTCGACCTGGTCAAAAGCTATATGGACCGGCTTGTTGGTTATTTTTCGACCCGGACCGGGCCGGCGGACCAGATAATCCATTTCTACCGCTATGACAGCCTGGATGACTGGAACCAGCGCCTGCGCGGCATGTACGGGGTGCCCGAGCTGACACCCTATTTCGTGAACACCCGCAAAATCGTTCGCCGCCAGGTCAGCGGGTTTTTCGAACTCCTGCCGGTCGATGCGCTCAACCCGATGTGGGGCGGTGCCCATGACTGGCTTCCGGAAACCGGCGCAAGACTGGCTTCCCTGAACGGCGATATCGTCGTCGAGGAACGGTCCTTCCAGCTTCGCCCCGGCGGCGTTCCGGCTTTTGTCGACGCCTGCAATGCGAGTGGCATCGCGGCATTGTCGTCGATGGAGGACCGCGCCATCGGCGCTTTCATGTCGATGACCGGCGCTTTGCACAATGTGACTTTGTGGTGGTGGTTCGATAACACGGCCGAACGCGAAGCCCGGCACGCGGCGCTTGCCGACACCTCCGACTGGCGGGCGTTCATCGCGGCAATCACGCCGCTGCTGGTGGATCAGTCCAGCCTTCTGCTGAAGCCCCGCCCGATCCCCGAGATGTCGCCTCTGTTTGCTTGACAGACATCCCTTTGGCGGGAATTCTTACTAGAGGTTCAACAAGCGCATGGCCCGAAATCTGGCTTCAAGCGACGGTTAGGTGTCGCTTCGAAGAAGTGCTGACCGCCTGAAACCTGTATAATAAAGGTTTGTCGATAGGTCTCGTCCCAGGCACGGCACTTCGTCGTTGAACGGCTGATGGAGAAACAAGAAGAAATGTGTTCTCCAACACAGGGGTTAACTGACTTCGAGAAACCGAAAGGAGTGGTCCCTACGACACCGAACATTCCGAGGTTATTCCTGTGGACTCAATTCAGGCGCGATATTTTCGGCAAGGAAGTTCAAAGCGCGGCCACGTATTCCTATCTGTGGATGGCCGATCAGATGCGGCACATCGCCCTCGGTCTCCTCGGACAGTTTATCGTTGTTTTTTTGCTGACGCACGTTGCGCTGCTGGTCGGGTTGCCAAAATTTCAATGGGCCAACGCAATCGCTCTTATCGCGACGTCCGCCATTGTCGCTTTCTGGGAATACGCAGCCTATTCGGTCTCGAAAAGAGACGGCAGCAAGGGACTGTTCACGCTGGACGAGACATTGCTGCGGCGGAACGCTGTGATAGCAACTGTCTACATGGTTTTCGGCGTGTTGGTCGGATATGGATTCCATCTCGAAAACGCTTGGGCCGGTGCCGCGCTATTTGTCGTGCTCGCTGTCGCGTCGGTCTTTTGCGCTCCCTACTGGTTGCGCCAGAAGATCATTTGGCAAAAGGCGTCACTCGGATACCTGTCACGCCTTGCCGATATGAATGCCAATATCTCCCCGGAAGATGCGGAATTAATTCAGCGTTTCGTCGACGAACCTCTCGAGCCGGGTGCCCCACGGCAGATAATCATTGCCGGACCGATTGGATCGGGCCGAAGGCCGTTGTTATCGGCGATCGGCACCGAGCTTGCGTTCAAGGGGCGCAAACTGCGTTACCTGTCGTTCGATATGCTCATGGAAATATCGGATCAGCATGCCAATGCATCTCCCGGCGGACAATTTCCGCCAATTGGCAGCTGGGGCCCTAAAACATTTTTTACTGGCCGTGGTTCGAAGCTCAGACTTTGATTGTCGACGATGTCAGCTCGGTGATTGGGACGGCAGTGCAGGCGGGCGGCGCCGCGGCGTTGACGGAAATACTTGAAACGGGGTTTGGGAAGATAGAGACCGAACTGAAAAGTCGAAACACGTTATGGGTTTTCAGCCTCGATCACGGCGAGTCATCAGAGGGGGAAAGCGACCAGACGGACGAAACCCTCGGTCACTATGCCGAAGCCCTTCAGAGATTTCTGGGAGCGACCCAACCGCCTCAAATCATCAAATTGCCGCCCACATCGGAAACGATGGAGTAGGCGTTGCTTGGCCATCAATGACTGGCTTGACATGCAGAAGCGGCCACCCCCATAATTGTTCGTGTACCTACAATTATGGACTCAAACGAATTTGAGGACCGCGTCATGACATTTGTCCGCAATGCTTGGTACGTCGCCAGTTGGTCGCACGACCTCACGTCCGAACCGGTGGCCGAGACGATCCTCGGTGAGAATGTCGTGCTGTGGCGCGGCGAGGACGGTTTGTCCCGCGCGGCGCAGAACCTCTGCCCGCACCGCTTCTTGCCGCTGTCGAAGGGCAGCGTGCGCGGCAATCACCTTCAGTGCGGCTACCACGGTCTGACGTTCGACGGGACCGGTGCGTGCGTCGATGCACCGACCCAGACAGCGCCACCGGCGGATTGCGGCATCCGGTCCTACCCGGTGCATGAGAACATGGGCATGGTGTGGATATGGATGGGGGATCCGGCGCTTGCCGACCCGGCAGATGTTTACGATCTGCCGGAGTACCATCAGGACGGGTGGGGCGTTGGCTACGGCGATGCGCTCGACGTCGAGGCCAATTACCTGCTGCTCTGCGACAATCTGTGCGACCCGACGCATGTGAACTATGTGCACCCGTCGACGCTCGGCAATCCTGATGGGTTCAACGCGCCGGTCACTTATGAAGACATGCCATGGGGCGTTATCACCGAACGGCTGACGGTCAATTCCGGGCCCACGGGCTTTGTCGAAGCGGTCGGCGACTATGCCGGCAAGGTCGATATGTGGCAGCGCTATCTGATGTATGTGCCGTCGGTGTCTATCATCGATTTCGGCGCCACTGCTACCGGGACCGGCAGTTACACGGGCGGCGGAGACGGCCGTATACACGTCTTTTCGTGCCATTTCATGACGCCGGTCACCGAAACCCGCACCATCGACCGATGGCTCCATGTGCGCAATTTCACACCGGACGATCCGGCGGTCAGCGACGGCATCAGCGAGCAATTCCGCTTTGCATTCGCCGAGGACAAGGAAATCCTCCAGGCCGTCCAGGACGAGGAAAACCGCCATGACGGGCGGGTGAAAGTGGGGCTCGACCTCGACGCATCGGCCGGACTGTTCCGGCTCAAGGTGAATCGTCTTATCCGCGCCGAGACACAGGCCGAGGCCGCCGAATAGGCTTCAGCCTCCCGGGTTCAGGATCTGATCCAGTTCCTGGCTCAGGCTGTTGATCTTGAATTCGGCCCATACCGGAAAATGATCGCTGATTTCCGCCTGTCCGCCCTTCGGTCTCTTGTCCTGGAAAACCGCCTTGTAGAATAGCACGACGTTATGTGCGCCCGTCGGGCGGAACTGACTGCGATTAACCCAGGCGATTTTGTCGTAGGTCTTGGTCCGGCTGAAATTGGTTTTTAGGGAATTCATGCCGTCGGGCATGGCGAAACCGCGCGAGACCAGCGCATCGAAAAAAGGGTCTCCGGCCCCCTCGATGCTCAGATCGCCGACGAAAAAATATTCCGGTCGAACACCTTTCCTTTCGCCGTCTTTGTGCGGCGATGGATGAAATCGACAAGCTGTTGGATCTCTTCGCGTCGCTGGTTTCGCTCGGCCTTGGTCTTGCCGTAATAGATATGAGCGATGGCAATGACGAAATCGAACCGTCCGGCGCGGAACGAAGCGCAATAGGACATGCGGTGGAGTTGGTATCCCTGGTGGGATTTCGCCGGCACGTTGAAGCCGGTATCGCTGGCGAGCCCGGTCGGAATGATGGTCCGCTTGTCCTAGAGAAAGGTAAACCGTTCATAATTGCCGGTCGGGTCCGAGATCAGTATGCGTTAATTGCCCGGCAGGCGCTGCTGCAGGCGCTGCAGCCCGCGCAGGTCGGTTTTCACTTCCTGCAGCGCGATGAGGTCGAACCGTCCGCAGATATCGGTGATTTACTGGATCGCACGATTGGTGTGACGGTTGGAGAAATGCTTGATGTTCCAGGTCGCGATGATCAGGTTCTCGTTCAGCTTCCGGCTCGGCACCGTGTAGGGCTGGGTGTCCATCACGCGCATCAGCGCTTGGCGCTCCAGTGCGATGGTTTCAGTTGCGGTCGGCATTGGAGAGTGCTCCCGTATTCGTTTCGTGGCACCACCTTAGGCGAATCAGACCCTATGTCGATATCAGAAACGGTGGCCAAATCAGTGGCAGAAACACCCACGAATCCTGTCGAAGTACTGACAGAAATTGGGAGATTGACCTCTGGCTGTATAAAGGTAATTTAGTTAGCTAAATGTATCCCAAAACTTCGGGTGACTTATCGGAGAATTTCGTATGACTGATGACGGAACTGCCGGCGCGGGGTCGGGACATAACAGGATGCTGGACGCAGATTTGCGCGGCTATCTCGACACCAATGCGGATTTACTGACGGTGATCGAAAAGCCGGTATCGATCGACGATATTGGCGCCCTGTCGGCGCAGTCCGAAGGCCCCATTCTGTTTAAGAACATCACCGAATATCCGGATTTCCGGCTGTGCGATATCCTGGTCAAGCATCGCTGGTCGCAATGCCGCGCGCTCGGCGTTGCCGAAGAGGATTATCTGCCGACGCTGGCGCACCGGCTGCGCAAGCCGCCGCGCGGTTTCGTCGATGTCGCAACCGGCCCGGTGAAAGAGGTGATTTATACCGGCGACGACGTCGACTGGCTGAAACTGCCGGCGCCGATCCACTCGGCGGAAGAGGGCCAGCGCTATATCTCGGCGATGAACATCGTGAAAGACCCCGAAACCGGGTTTTACAATTCGTCCCATGCCGGCACCACGCCGGTCGGGCCGCGCCACGGGTTCATGAGCTTCGCGACACCGCATACCCATATCATCATGCAGAAATACCGCGATCTGGGCCTGACCGAGATGCCGATCGCCATCGTGTTCGGCGTGCACCCGGCCTTTGAGATCATGGCCAATTTTTCCGGCATGCACATGGATCTGTGGGGCGAGATGGAGATGGTCGGTACGATCATGGACCGCGATATTGAAATGGTGCCGTGCGAGACCATCGATCTGCGCGTGCCGGCGCATGCCGAAATCGTCGTCGAAGGTGTGGTCGACGTATCGCAGACCTACGATGTCGGCGGGGTGAACGCGCCGACCGGCTATTTCCTGCCCAAGGAACAAAAAATCCCGCGGATCGATTTGACCGCGATCACGATGCGGTCGGGCAAGCCGATCTACCGCAATCACCAGACGGTGCCAGATACCGATCACCAGCCGCTACCGCGTCTATGCCACGAGGCGGTACTGTATAACCGGATCAGCGAGATCGGCCTGAAAGTGCATGACGTGCGCTTCCCGACCTGGGGCGCGGCGGTAAGCTGCGTGATCCAGGTCGAGTATCCGCGGCCCGGCTTCGTCAACGATGCGCTGATGCAGACCATGGGCTCGCCCTGGCTAAACACCAAGATGGTGGTGGCGATCAGTCCGGACACAGATATCGCCGATGCTGAAGCGGTCTATCGCGCCATTGCCACGCGGGTCGATCCGGCGCGTGATATATTCGTCGTGCCCGGAACGCGGGGATCGCTTTATGAGCCGTCCGGCGAACTGATCCCCGGGCATGAGCCGTGGCGCGTGGTCGGCAAGATCGGCATCGACGCGACGGCCAAACCCCATCGCGGCGAAAACGATTTTCAGGAAGCCTTCCCGCTCAATTGGGGGAAAGTAAAATTGGAGGACTATCTGTCATGACCGAAGAAACCCCATTCATTCCGTACGCTGACCGTGATGCACTGCCGGCGCCGCTGAAAGCGCCTCTCGAAGCCTACGAGGCGCGCATGGGGTTCATGCCCAATGCGCTGAAGATCTATATGCACCGGCCCGAATTGTTGGCGATGCTGATCCAGCTCAACAATGGTGTGATGCGCGATCCGTCCAGCCATCTGGATGAAGGCCTCAAACGCCGGATTGCGGCGATCTGCAGTTTTCTGAATCAGAGCGCCTATTGCGTCGCCCACAACGCGAACACCCTGATGTCGGACGCGGAAGGAGAGGGCGGAGGCGAAGGCTGGAGTTTTTCACCGGAAGATATCGCCAAGCTGCTGGACCCCGGCTATTCGCCCGACGACCCGGCGGAAAAGATCGCCATCGATTACGCCCGGGCGGCAACCTTCGACCATACAAACGTCCCGCGCAAAATTCTGGACGATCTGGCCGCCTGCATGACGCCGCCGCAAATCGTCGAACTGGCCTGCGTGGTGGGCTTCTGGAAAATGTACAACTCCATTCACGAAGCGCTGCATATCCCGATTGAGGAAGCGCTGCAGGGCAATGTCGCTTTTCTCGACGCATGAATGTTACTTCGGTATCGCGGCCCGAACTGCTCGACCGCGACGGCAGCGACCGGGACTTCCGGCACATGGTCTATGACCTGCTGACCGTCTGCGTCCGCATGCAGGAAGTCCGCGACCGGCTGGCCGCGGAAATGGAGGTCAGCGGCCCGCAATACGGACTCCTGATGGCGATATTCCATCTGCAGGACGAAATCGGCGGCGCCGGCGTCGGCGCGGTTGCGCGCCAGCTTCATGTCAGCGGCCCGTTCGTGACCGCGCAGGCCAACCGGCTGGTCGTTCTGGGGCTCGTCGAGAAACGCCCGAACCCCGATGACGGACGCGGCGTGCTGCTGTGCCTGACCGGGGACGGGATGCAGCGGATCGCGCAGTCGTTGCCGGTGATCCAGCGGGCTAACGATGCATTCTTCGGGTCCGTGGATCGGCTTCATTTCGTCGCCCTGAGCGACCTCGCGGCCAGCCTCGAAAAAAGTTCCGGCCAGGCTGTGCGGATGCTGAAGGAGTTGTCGGAACCGGGGTGAACCGTTCATCTTTCGTTCAGGAACAATGTTGTAAGACGGATGCATATTCAAGCGGAGGGAACGATCATGACGGCTCTATCGCTTAAAACCATTCTAGCGGCGGGGATTGCCGCCGCTAGAATTGCGATGTCCTCCGGGCCTGCCTCGGCCATGAACAAGTAGCAACTTATCGACGCGATGGCGAAGGACGCCAATATATCCAAGGCGCAGGCCCAAAGCGCGCTCGATTCTTTTATCAATACCACGACGAGAGCGCTGAAAAAGGGAGACCGGGTGGCCTTGGTCTGGTTCGGGTCGTTTTCGGTGTCCCAACGCGCGGCCCGCACCGGCCGCAATCCGCAGACCGACAAGGAAATCAAAATTGCGGCAAAAAAGGTGGTGAAATTCAAGGCCGGCGCCGCGCTGGGAAATGCGGTGAAATAGTAGACAGCCGATGGGACAAAGCGCCTGTAACCAGCGGCAGTATTTGTGTGGTCTCTATGTCCGTTTCGTCCCAATACCGGGCAGGGACATTGGCTCGGTAACGGTCAATCCATGCGAATATCGTTCCGCACCGCGGCTAGGACTGCCCGCCGCTGCAATTGATCACGTCCCCGGTGATGAAACTGGCATCGTCGGATGCCAGAAAAGCCACGGCGGCGGCCTGTTCTTCGGGCATGCCGCGCCGGCGCAGGGATTGCTGATTACGGATGTCCTCGGACATTTCGTGCCGGAAATCGTCGCCCTCCTGTTGGGGGAGGTCCGCCGCCATGACACCGGGACGAAGGGACAGCCGCGACGTTACCCGGTCCGGAATATCCGTTCCGCCGGGCGAAACCGTGTTGACGCGAATTCCATACCGCCCGTATTCCATGGCCAGGACCTTGCCGAGCGCCAGGATGCCACCTTTGCTGGCAGCGTAGGGAAGGCGATAGAGGCCGCGAACCGATTGCGAGCCCAGATTGACGATAGAGCCGGCTTCCTGCTCCATCATGATCGGCAACACGGCCCTGCACCCCCAAAGGGTCGGCTTCAAAGAGCGTTCAAGCTCATGCTCCACTTCGTCTTCTGTATAGAGGTGGAAGGGTTTCATCCATATTGTGCCGCCGACGTTGTTGACGAGAACGTCGATGCGGCCGAACGCCGCCACCGTCTGGGCCATCAGGTCCTCGGCACCCGAAAGCGTGCTCAGATCGACAACCGCCTTGATAGCCTCGACCCCGTGTTCACACAGCTCGTCTGTCGTTTGGGTGGCACTCTCATCGACGCGATCGGCAACAACGATTGTTCCGCCTTCCTGGCCCAGCCGCCGTGCGATCGCCCGTCCGATACCCTGGCCTGCGCCGGTAACGACGCAGATTTTGTCTTTGAGCCGGCGGGCCCCGGCGGCGCCGGGATCGAGTTCGTCTGTCAATTTCAGCTCCTCAGATCGACGTATGGGCGGTGTTCTTCTTGACCTTCATCGGCTCGTCCGGGGCCTGGTCGAAGGCCATGTCCCGGGGCAGCAGGAACGATGCCGAGCGAACCGCCTGCGAGTCCGTATCGAGACCGGGCGGCCGCTTTCCGTTCTCCAGATCGAGTGCCGCTTTGCGCAACTGCCGCCGCGCCATGCCGATAGCCCGGTCGGTCATCACCAGGTTCTCCCGGCTGCGGTCCGAAATCGGCCCCATGCTTTCCTGCAGGGATGCGTCCTGCAGGGCGATGCCTTTGACGCCGCTATAGGCGGTTCCGGCCTCCTGGGCGGTGCGGTCCATCAGATAATCGTTGTCCCTGTTGGCCACGGGGCGGAACGTTCCGGGAATCTGTTGGACGTGAAGGCTGCCGCCCTTGTGCATGACATCGAGTTCCAGTTCGTTCAGTGGCCGGGCCGGATGATAGGAGAACGTCCACGCGAAACAGTTTTCATCGTCGATCGGAACCCAGGCGTGCCCGTGCAGGGGGTTGTCGCCATAGGGGGGGACGATCGTATACCACGGCATAATCCACGGTGTGATCCGCCAGTAATATTGCGCGTCCTCCGCGTCGCGCCGAACGCCGATGTTCAGGCCACCCGGAGATTCTCTGACCTCGAATTTCGGTTTCCTGTCGGAGAGGTGATAGTCCGAGCCCTTCGATCCATGATGCAGCGGATCGCTCCGAAGCTCGCCGCTATGCAGGAACCCCACATGGCTCGAGTCGATGCCGCCCTCCAGCGCCTGGAGATAATTGCATTCCTCCAGACGTTTTGAATGAAACCGGTGGCTTTCGGGCACCGTGGCCCACTCGAAGGCGGGCGGGGCCGGCTGATCCTCCGGCGGCCCCATATAAGTCCAGACGATGCCGCCGCGCTCCACACACGGATACGATGTCAGCGAGATTTCCGTGCAGAATTTGCTTGTTTCGGGCTCGGACGGGATCTCCATGCAGTTGCCGGAAACGTCGTATTTCCAGCCGTGATAGGGACAGCGAATACCGCCTTCTTCGTTGCGGCCGAACCACAACGAGACGCGGCGGTGGGCGCAGAACTCGTCGATCAGGCCCAGCTTGCCGTTGCTGTCGCGAAACGCCAGCAGCCGTTCCGACAACAGTTTGACGCGAACCGGCGCGCCTTCGGGCTCGCCGACCTCGTCCGACAACAGAAACGGTATCCAGTACCGGCGGAACAGCTCGCCCATCGGGGTTCCGGCGCCGGTCTCGGTAACCAGCTTGTTCCTGTCATCTGTCAGCACGGCATGCCCTTTCTCGATCCGGCGCTGCCTGCAGCATCATATTCATGATATTTACGTCTCTCCTCGCCTGCGCTCCAGCGGCGCCTGACGGAGACACCGTGGCACGCTGCAACAAGTGCAACCAACAAAAAAGATATTCGGTCAGCTATAGGGTTTGCCGATATCTGGCGCAATATCACGCAGCACTTTGCGCTCAACGAACCCTGTCACAGAACAGTCAACGGCGCCCCTGTGCGGTCGCCTGGCCTGCCAAGCTTGTTGACGTGCCGCTACCGGAATCACGTCAACTTCCCTCAGCTTTAATTCAATTTCATGCAGCGGATTCAGTATGTCTTCGTCTGAATGACGTTTCCGAGCCATCTCCAATCCCCTCTCTGCCAAAATAGCGTCCCAGTTTTCGGGGGGGGGGACAGCGATATGAGAGACGAATATCT
>Ga0209403_10001870_pt1 | contig 26355 bp, 22 predicted proteins | sample ArcticOcean_MG_C_8_FD_187440 | JGI IMG/M metagenome (GOLD analysis project Ga0209403, IMG submission 187440) | Marine microbial communities from western Arctic Ocean - ArcticOcean_MG_CB11_86 (SPAdes) (version 2) | ecosystem: Environmental > Aquatic > Marine > Oceanic | place: Arctic Ocean... | reverse complement strand
ATGTTATGACAGGCTTCCATGGTGCTCACGTTAGCCTAGGTGTTTTAGCTCTGATCTTTGTTTATATCCGGGCGCTGAGAGGGGAATATACCGTTGCGGATCACGAAGGAGTGGAAGTCATAGGGCTGTATTGGCATTTTGTCGATCTGGTTTGGATCATTCTCTTCACCATCGTATACCTCATATAGACACAAAGAGAAGAAATTATGAAAAATTCTGAAAATGGCGCCTCTGACAACCGGATGAATTTCCTAGGTTGGAAGGTAGATATTTATATCGGTATTTGGGTGATCCTCCTTCTGCTCACTCTGGGCGAAGTGATTCTTGCTTTCTTGCCTTTCCCTAAAATGGCTCTTGCTTCGGGCTTGATTGCTATGGCTGTGTATAAGGCCGCATTGGTTGGTTGGTATTATATGCACCTACGCTACGAACCGAGGAATCTTTGGATTCTAGCTATTTGCCCGCTTCCCTTAGCGTTTATTTTGGTTCTTGCAGTGATGACGGAATTTGGATGGCTAGTTGGATAGTGACGGGCTTGTCTAGAGTGAGGTCAGCATCATAAATACTTATAGATTCAGGTAGAGAGCTGATTTTGGAAGAACAGTCGGGGCTCAGATTAGGACTATTTTTTGCTGGGGCGTTAATGGCAGCCGTTCCGGTTAGTGTGGGAATAGGCTTTGCAATTTTTTTGGTGCGAGAGTTCTGGAAAGAACATCAATCCAGAGACTAAAACTTGGCGGTTCTCTCCGGTTCATTGAGTCTCATCAGGACTATTGATCTGAGCGCCCGAGGAACCGATTCAAATGAATTAAGTAGTAAAGCATTCCGCAACCCAATATTACAAAGAGAATTCCTAGCATCACAGAGTTGGTTTCGGCGTTTGTAGTGAATTGAACTATTTCATAAATGCCAAATCCCCAACAAAATAGAATGCCAAAAACAATCAGTACTCTGTGAAAATTCATTAATGACAACATTTCTGACTCCGGCATTTTGTGTAAAAATGTGAATCGAACGGGTATGACATGTTGATCCTAAGGTAGGTCTCCAAGGCTGATGGATTCATCAATCAACATGACGGGTATGTCTTCGAGGACTGGATAGACTACTGAACCGTCTTGGGTAACAAGGCCCTCTAGGAGGGGTTCAATGACAGCAACCCCTTTCTTGTTAGTGAGGGTCCCGGCTAAGACTGCGGAGTTGATTTGAGATAGGATTTCACTGCTGGCTTGGGATAGGGGTTGGTGGCTTTGTGGACAAACCAGAATTTTTAGTAATTCTTTATCTACCATGTGTCGTTCCAGGTTAAAAATGCTAGATTGTCCCTAGGGAGCAAACTCTTTTCTAGAGTGAAAAACTACTGAAATTGGAGCTGAGAGCAACCCAAATCCTATGAAGACAGCTCACTGGGTATTATTGGTTTTGTTTATCGCTGTATCAGGTCTTGGTGCTACAAGAAGACCAGAAGCCGCCGAGAGCTATATCTCGATTCGGGTTGACACAGCAGTGGTGATCCTTGGAAATGACACAGTTAATGCCGAAGTCGCCAGAACCTCTCAGGAACGCAGTAAGGGGCTCATGGACAGAAGAGAGGTGCCCGACGGTACTGGTATGCTGTTTGTGTTTGAAAGAGAAGCCAATAGGGCCTTTTGGATGGAGGACACTCTGGTGAGTTTAGATATAGCTTTTCTGGATTCCAGCATGAACATCATAGATATTCAACAAATGGATTCAGGATCCAGCGAGATCTATGACAGTGCTGCTCCTGCTAAATTTGCTCTGGAAGTCCGGAAAGGTTGGTTTGAGGAGCACTGTATTACTGTGGGCTTAAGGGTTGAGGTTATCTTCCTTTGATTGCAACGGCCAATGCTTCTACTAGGGCATCTATGTCTTCCTGGTCATTATAGATGTTAGGGGAAACCCTCAAAGATTTTCCTCTGACTGAGAGGAAAATCTTTCTTCTTTCCAGTTCTTTTTTTAAAGATTCTAAGCACAAATTATTTGGTAAAGTTAGTCCCAGTAGGTGTCCAGACCTGTGGCTCCGTTCTTCCGCTGAAAAGCCGAATTCAGCGACTTCTCGAACTAGTTTGTCGGTGAGTTGGCTACAATAAGCTTGGATAGCATGAGGGGTCCATTCCTGTAGTAAACTTAGAGCGGCCGTAAGCATAGGTAATAGAATGAAGTTGGAAGATTCTCCAACATCATAGCGGATGGCTCCAGGATGGTAGAGTTCCTGATAGTCAACTAAACCTGCAAAATTTTGGCTTCCCTGTCGTCCTGTCCAGGTCTCTTCGAGGGGCACGCCTTCGTCAAAGCGAGAATTGAAGTAGGCTACCCCTATCGAGTAGGGTCCTAAAAGCCATTTGTAGCCTGCTACTATAAGGACATCTGGGCGTATCTCGGCTACGTCGAGAGGTAGGGCGCCTATGGATTGAGTGCCGTCTACTACTAAGGCCGTTCCCAGCTCTCTTGCACGTTGGCTAATGGCTTGCAGATCAAAAAGGGTACCATCGGCCCAATGGACGTGGGGAACACTTATGATGGCTGTGTCCTTGTCCATACGATCTAAAATCCGTTCATTCCAATCACTGGACTTTGGAGATGTAGAACTGGGAGCAACTGTTCTTAGCTCAGCTCCTACATCTGACGCTTTTTTTCTCCATGTGTACACATTTCCTGGGAATTGTTCATGAAGTATGACTATATTTTGTCCCCGTTTGACAGAAAGATTCTGGGCTGCAACTGCAGCTCCGTAAGATGCTGATGGAATGATAGCAATGCGGTTAGGTTCAGAGACTCCGATGAGCTTAGCGAAACGCCTCCGTATTTCATGTTGCTCGGAAAAAAAATCACTAGCACGGATGTCAGTCGGTTGCCGTTTGCGAAGTATCCCTCGGATTCCGGCTTCTTCCACTTCTGCGGGCAGGGGTGACATGTAGGCGCAGTTGAGGTAGTGTGTTTCTTCTGACAGAAGGAATGCATCCCGCTGACATGGCAAAGCCATTTTAGGTTACCAGGAGTGTTTGTAAGGCTTTAAGCAGGGACCCCTGAGTCATTCCAGGCGATAATGTCACCTAATTCCTGACCACCACTGCTCGACACCTGGGTGGACAGGAATCGGTGCATTTTCAAGAAATGCAAGGTCAATCTCTCGTGCCATAATGGATACATTTTCCAGTGCTTGTCTGTCATTGTCTATTAGGTTTAGGACATTGATTACAATATCATTTGGTAAAGCTTCAGAAGCTACTATCCAGTTAAGAACAATGGCTGTTGAGATAGGTTCATCTACACCAGGATAAATTCCACCTGGTATTTCCCCTCGTCCGAAATAGGGGTAAAGATCCATAAGCTCCGTTATTCGATTTGGGGTAATAGGTAGCAACTGTGCTCCGCCCGTTGCTGTAGCTTCTAGAATGGCCGCAGCTGGGTACCCCACACTAATAATGGCTGCATCAATAGCCCTATCTCTTAATGCTGATGCAGATTCGGTAAATGTCAAATAGCGGACGTCTACGTCTTCATAAGTAAGGCCATGAACTGCTAGGATCCTCTTGGAGATCTGTTCCGTTCCACTTCCGGGAGCCCCGACTGACACACGCAGACCCCTGAAGTCTTCAACACTTTGAGCCTTGGATCCTTCAGCGATTAAAACGTGAGTGGGATTAGGGTAAAGGGGGGCGACAACTCTGAGATTAGGGACTGTCCCTGCAAACTCTGGGCTTCCAAAATAAGCGTCATAAACAGTGTTGGCTGTTGCGATTGCTAGGTCTATTTGACCAGCACGTATTCGGTTGATGTTTTCTACAGCCCCACCAGTTACCTCGGCAGTGTAAGTTCGGTTTTCATCTTGTAGCGTTAAAAGGCTAGCTATAGCGCCACCTAGAGGGTAGTAGATACCCCCGGTACCCCCGGTACCCAAGCTTAAAAATCTGGGTGCGCCTTCAGGCCGATCACCTGAGCAACCTATAAAAACAATCAGGAGTACCAGAATGAATCGCCTTGAATTTTGAAAATAATTCGTTGTTCTAGCCACCGTATAACCTCCTTGATAATTCTGCTTTATTCAAAAATAATTCGCTTTTGTAAGGGTCTCTATTTCTTAAGAAGTATCAAACAGAGCAGGCCGACACCTATTAAGTCTGTTTCCCAGCCAGGGAGCATCAGGGTTCCAGCTGCCACACCAAGTAAAATCCTTTCCCACACCATTAAAGGCCTATGGGTGAACCCGATTCCGGCACCGGCCAATGCGGTCACTCCAGCGACCCCAGTACACAGTGCTAGTGCTATCCCCAGCGCACTTCCCTGCATTAGTAGAGGAGAAAAACCTGCGCCAAAGGCAAACATAAAGGGAACAATAAACCCTACTGAGGCTAGTATAACAGCAGTGAAGGCAGTTTTCATAGCGGGTGAATCAGCAATTCCAGCAGCAGCATATGCGGCTAAAGATACCGGTGGAGTCACGTTAGAGATACAACCAAAATAAAAAATAAATAGGTGGGCTGATAGGAGGGGTACACCTAACTCTGTTAAAGCAGGCGCACCCAAGGCAGCTAGCACAACATATGCAGCTGTCGTAGGCAGTCCCATTCCCAGAATTATTGAACCGACTCCAGTGAGGAAAAGAGCACCAAAAAGGTTTCCTCCTGAAAGGGTGATTATGAGCTCCGACATCCTCAATCCAATTCCAGTGAGTGAGGCGACACCTACGACGATTCCTGCTGCTGCGCATGCTGCGGCTACCTGCACAGCACCCTTTGCTCCAGAATCTAAAGCTCTGCTAATATCTTTCCAGCCTAGTCGAGTATCTTTCCTGAACCATGTGACTGCCAAGGCAGATGCCACACCCCAAAAGGCGGCTCTCATGGGTGAACGTCCCTGAAGCAAAACAACGACAATAGCTACAAGAGGAAGAAGTAGGTGAATTCGGGACCAAACCTTTTCATCTCGGGTTTCTGTGGATGGCTCTAGTCCCATTTTGCAGGCTTGGAAGTGAATCGACATCAATAACGCAACATAATAAAGTATCGCAGGGATTGTGGCGGCGAGGGCTACTTCTCCGTAAGGAATACTTGTCCAGGTGGCCAGGATGAATGCGCCGGCTCCCATTATTGGAGGCATTAGTTGGCCACCGGTACTAGCGGCGGCTTCAATTGCTGCAGCGAAATAAGGTTTGAATCCAGCTCTTCTCATAAGTGGAATGGTGAAAGTACCCGTAGTTACCACGTTGGCGACTGCGCTGCCCGAAAGGGAGCCCATGAAGGCACTTGCTACTGCAGCAGTCTTGGCTGGTCCTCCTCGAGTCTTTCCAGCAACTCTATCAGCCAATCCGATGAGAAGAGCTCCTCCTCCTGCCACATCGAGGACGGCACCAAAAAGAATAAACAGGTAGACGAACTGAGCGGACACGCCCAAGGGGATCCCCCAAATACCTTCAGTAGACAAGTATAGGTGCTCTACTAGTCGTTTTATTCCGTACCCTCGATGAGCTAGTATCCCTGGCAAGTACGGTCCTGAAAATGCGAATGCTAAGGCCAGTATGGCCACGGTCACTAAGCCCCATCCAGTAAATCGTCTTGCCAGTTCTAAGACTAATAATACTGTGATAGCTCCAGCTAATAAATCCAGATTTGTTGGTGATCCAGAACGCGAAACAAGAACTTGATTCTGCGAAACTAAGTAGATACATGAAACAACAGTTATGCAGGCGAACAATACAGACAGGCACTTAGACCAGCTGGAGGAATTTCCTTTTTTTGAATATAAATCTGCCCCTACAAAACCTAGGATAGACATGAAGGCCAAGTGAATAGGTCGTTGGACAAGAGCTGTAAATGGCGCAATGGCGGCGTACATGTGAAATGTTGCTGCTGCTACAGCTGTAGCGCTTACAACGGTCTTCCTTGTAATTTTCCAATCCTTGACTAACCCGATGACAACTCCAATCACGAACAGTCTCCCATTATCAATCCTCGGTGTTTACAATTCTATTTTTGCCATACAACAGATCCTTAATTGGTAGCGGAATTTTACCACCATTTTAAGTCCAATATATTCCTGTACAAGTTGCAGTGAGCACATTTGTGAACCAAGTGTCGACGCCTATTTTACATCTTCTGGACTATTAGGAACATAGTTGACATCAAGATATACCAAATGGGTTTTGATAGTTGATCACAGTTCACCTCTTGGCCTGTGTAGCCTAAACGGGTTATCATTTGCTGTAAATGAAGACGGTGAACTTGCCACACTAGAGGAAGAATCATGAGCCTTCGGACAAATCCCGATAGAATCCTTGACAATATCGATAAGCAGAAACTCCGGGAAGAAGAGAATCAAAGTCATCAAAACCGCCAAGCTACAGGCAGGGCACTTAATACCGAGCCTCCTGACCTAGATGCTACCACACCAGAACGGACAAGGCGACTTTTTCAGATTGTTCAAGAAGCTTATACTTTGGCAGCTTCAAATACTGAATTAGGTAGATTGGCCTCTCATTTTCGAGCAGTTGGCGACATACCAAATCACCATGCTAGCGGGGATGTTTCGGTATCGATACAGTACGTCGACTCTCCTAGGTTAGACGATATCGGGATGACTCCCTATGAGATTGTGCCTCAAAGGCTCCTAGATGCTAAGAAGGAGACTAAGACGAGTCGCCCAGACGTCAATGCACTCAAGGTACTTCGACTTGAGATACGTGATAGTGTTTTGCTAGCCTATAAGAAACTCGCTCCAAGGATTAAGGATGCCCTTAGAGATAGAGCAGACATGGGGCACGTGGCTGTTCAGATCACTATGGATGTGCGGCCTGCAGGAACTTCAGAGGCTAACACTGTTCAACAGGGCGGATTGGATCTCATAGGTTTGGTCCAAGCTGAAGAGTAGAGTTATACTCGAGATCCTAGTGCGCGTCTGGTCATCAGAATTCAGCCCTACGAACCGTTAGCTTCTCCACCAGATCTTCCAAAACGGTTACGCCGATCCCGGCATCTGTTGGCACCTGGACATGGCCATCCTTGATCGTGAATTCAGGGGCTACTATGTCTTCAGCCCAGTAACGTTGACTCTCGGAAATATCTGCAGGAAGTACAAACCCAGGCAAGCTGGCCACAGCCACATTGTGGGCTCTTCCGACACCAGATTCCAACATTCCTCCACACCACACTGGCATTCCTTTATTTAGACAGTATTCATGAATGGCCTTAGAGGACGCAATTCCACCAACTCTTCCGGGTTTGATGTTAATTATTTTGCAGGATCCCAGTTCGGCTGCCAGTTTGACATCGTTAACGGACCTGATCGATTCGTCCAAGCAAATGGGTGTTTCGATCTCTTGCTGAAGGCGGGCATGGTCTAAGTAGTCATCATGGGCTAATGGTTGCTCGATCATCATCAATCCGAGTTTATCTAGTTCTTTTAAGACTTCCATGTCGTGCAGAGAGTAGGCAGAATTAGCGTCGACCATGATTCTTGTATCAGGGTATAGTTCTCGAATCTTTGCAACCATATGGATATCACGGCCTGGTTTGATTTTCAATTTGATCCGGGAGTAACCCTTTTCAATAAATGCACCTACTTTTGTGGCCAATTCCAGGTCGTTCGGCTGTAATCCTACGCTTACGCCGACCTCCACCTCTTGCTTGGTACCACCGACCATAGAACCTAAAGACTGTTTTTGTGTTTTGGCTTCAAGATCCATTAAGGCCATTTCTAAGGCAGCCTTAGCCATGGGATGGCCTCTGATCCAGTCGGTATCGCTAACGCCCTCTTCAGTCGAAGCTAGGTCCTTCCCTATCATTTGTGGCAACATGAGTTTGGTTAGGAGAAACCAAGCAGTCTCACATGTTTCGTAGGAGTAGCTCGGGTCTTCTCCTGCCACACATTCGCTCCATCCTGTCAGGCCCTCAGAAAACACAGTCAACAGGATAACACGTCGGTCATGCACGACACCGCTTGAAATCTCAAACGGCTCTTTCAACTGCATTCGGATTTCTCTCAAAAGGATACGGTCAATTTTCAAAATGTTTCTCCGTGAATAGTGATCAATATTTATTTAAAGGTTGTCTCGTTTTTTATCCTAAACGCTTGGCTTCTAGTAGTAGGTATTCAGAATAATCTTCTCTTCGCAAGAGGTCCGTCACTTCATAGCCCTCTTTGATATAGGTGATCAACGCATTTCGGACCGCGACTCTCCATTCTACGGCCAATTCCAGAGATTCTTTTTTTAGGGACTGAATAGATAGTGGTATTGGTATTGAGACAGCTGGGACCGCCAAATTCAAATTTGGCTGCATGGGCCGGATTAGCCCATGTTTCTTCTCGACTTCAAAGACTGAGAGATGCCGAACTTTTTGAGCAGCTTCTGAGTTATGACCTTCTCCTTGAATCCGTTCTATAGTTCTAGGAGAATCCAGAATCCAAGTGGTAACAAGGCGATCTGTGCCGATACCACTGTGCAGTGGAGAATCAGTTTGTCCGTAGATATCCCTAATATATTCCTTGGAAGTGGCCCCTAGCTTATTTAAATTCAAGTATGCGTTTTTGGATTCCAAGGGATCAAAAGTCCAGTGCATCTTTCTGATACCTTTGGTCAAAAGAGCTTTACGTTGATAGTCTTTGAGTCTTACTCCTAACCCTGAATTTCTCAGATCTGGCTTGACTGCAAGCATGTCTGACCAGTGAACCACTTCACCATTTTGAACTCCTGTCATTCCAAAAATAAAACCGACCAACTGTCCCTTGGTATCATACGCTCCCGAAGAGATACCTCCCAGCCGCTGGCTTACCTTGAGGATCGCTATAGGCACCCGCTCAGTGAAATGCCCTCCCCAGGTATGGGCTTGGAATTCAACGCACTGCTGGAATTCATCAATCGACTCAAACGGCCTGATTTCTATGCGGCCCATGTCGCTCATTTACCAGGCTGGTGGTGGGGTTGGTCGCTGGCTCTCAGGTGAAGATATGAGTCTGCGGCTTTTTTTAAGGAGTCTATTGTATCTTTTCCAAGCACGCCTGTTGCGCTCTTCTCGGCTTCCCTCCAGACTGGCCCAGCTCTTCTCAATACTTTGTCCCCCTGGTCAGTGACGCCGACTCCTCGTCGTTCCCCCTCTTTTCCTACTACCGTATGGATCCATCCTCTTTTTCTCAGTACTGAAAGACCCCTACTCACGGTACTTTTTTCCATTTCGAGCATACGTCCTATTTCAACTGCTCTCAATCCCTCCATGGAAGCGACCAACGCCAGCATCGTCAGTTGACTGGAGCCTATTCCAACGTTCCTTAGTGCATCGTCAAACGCCTGCGTCAGAATCCTGTCTAGCATTCTGGTCCTACTGCAAACACAGGTACGGAGTATTTCTCTGGCAAGGTTTATTTGGCTCATATTATAAATGTTGTATATGCATTATGAATTACTCAAAGTTTGTAATATTCCTGGATGATAAGACAGGGATAGAGTGGAAGGATATCAGTTGTATCCACAACTAGCAAGTCTGTACAACAGATTTGGGCATTGGTGAGACGTCTGTATAGAATTGTATATACAACTTATAAGTATTTACCTTAAGGCAGGAGTTGTTGGAGGTTTCCTTCTGTGCTTAGTAGTTTGTTCATAGCCGTATGCGATAGTGATCAAAGTGGGTTCACTGAAAGGCCGTCCTAAAATCTGAAGGCCTGCGGGAAGTGTCCCGAAGGAAAATCCCATGGGGACATTAAACGCTGGGAATCCGGTAGGCGGTGAAATTGTGCCACTATTGGCGCCATAAGTAGTGTTCAGGTCTCCAGTTAAACGTGGAGGGTAGTTGTATGTGGGATAGACTAAGGCATCAAGGCTGTAATCATCCATCAGTTGTAGGACGGCGGCTTGCAGATTGGCTTGTGCCTTTAAATAAGCAGGATAATCCTTGTGAGCTGTGGGATCAAGAGAGTCTTGAACTTGCTGGCTCAGGGTGTATTGGAGGTAAGGATGGTAGTCACCAGAAGCCAGGATCTCAGGTAAAGATGTGTACGGGAGTTCAGGTCGGGTTGAGAGATAGTTTTCGAAGTCATAGCGCATACGTGGTATTGAAGGAAAAGCTGCCCGAAGACTATCCAAGTGCTGAATGCTAACGGAATCGACAACTTCGACGCCAGCAGCAGTCATATCCACAAGGGCCTGGTTGAGTAAACGCAGAACTTCAGGGTGGACTTTAGTCGGAGTCTGTTTGCCGATTGTAGCTTCATTGCTAGTCTTTGATGGTTCCGGTCCCGTTGCTTGCGGGTCTGTTTCTTGGAATAGTTGCCGCAAGACACCGACCCTTTTTCCGTAGGCGTCGGCTTCATCGAGGAAGACAGTGTAATCCTCAGAAGCGTTTTCTTTGCTTAGGGCAGTAATCGGATCTGCGGGATCATAGCCGGAAATTACATTCAGAAGGATTGCGGCGTCTGTTACAGTCCGAGCCATGGGGCCGCCTATGTCACGACTGAGGTTCAGGGGGGCTATCCCATCTCGGCTGGACAGACCCATGGTGGTCCTGAAGCCTACTAGGGATTGGTGAGAGGAAGGGCCACGAATTGAACTGCCAGTATCTGTGCCTAAACCTAGGACAGCAAAGTTGGAAGCAATAGCTGCAGCGGTTCCTCCACTAGAACCAGCTGTCACTCTACGCAGATCATAAGGATTGCGAGTGTATCCAGGGAGGACGGAACTCACTGTAAAAGCGCCGCTTGATGCGAATTCAGCGAGATTAGCTTTCCCTAGAATGATTGCTCCTGCTGCCCTGATTTGTTTGACCTGGAATGCGTCATCGGGGGGAATGGATCCTTTAAAAGCCAGAGTCCCGTTTGTAGTTGGGAGATCAAAGGTGTCATAATTGTCTTTGATAACCATTGGGATCCCATGCAGCGGGCCAGAGAGGCCCGATTCTTGGTATTGTAGATCAAGCGCGCGCGCTTGATCTACAGCGTTGGGATTTATGGTGATTATAGAATTGATATAAGGTCCGTCTTTATCATATGCTTGTATGCGCGCCAAGTAGCTTTTGACCAGTTCTTCCGCGGTGACTTCTCCCGACTCCATCATGTTGTGGATCTGATCTATGGTTAATTCTTCAACGTCCAATGCTTTTTCGCATGCAGATAGGAGTATGGAGAAGTAAAGAAGGATGATTGAGAGTTTTCTTTGGGAATGTAGTGATGTCACAATTGGCTCAAACTCCTTCACTGCTAAGGTCCTCTGGCAGGAGGATAGCGAGGGTGAGTAAGGCTGTTCGTTCAATGAGGCCTTTTAGACAGGCATATTCGTGAAGTGCGTGGGCTCCGTCACCGACGCTCCCAAGTCCATCCAATGTTGCTGTGTACAGACTGGTGATATTGCCGTCCGAAGCACCTCCAGATTGTCCGCCAACGAGATGAACTCCTAGGCTCATTCCACAATTCCTGACAGCATTCCACAGGTCCATGTTTCGGGCGTTGGATTCCATGGGTGCTCTATCTACACCTCCTGAGATCTCTAAGTGCGTACCTGGAACTGTCGTCTTTAAGTTGCGAATTTGCCGGTCGATCCACGCAGATTGAGCTTGGTTCGATACTCGTATATCCACAATGGCAGAGCACGTGGCGGCTATTACGTTAGCTCTGGTTCCCCCAGCGACGGTCCCGACATTAATCCCCAGTCCCTCTTCGGGTCGATTCAAGCAATGAAGTTGTTGGATCACGTATGACATTTCTTGAATCGCACTGGCCCCTTCTTCGGGGGCTAGCCCTGAATGTGCCGCCTTTCCCACGACTTTTATTTCAAATTGACCTACACCTCTCCGAGTAGTTTTGATGAGGCCGTCGGTACCCAGGGCCGGCTCCATGACGAATACCCTGCTTGACCTCTTTGCATATTTTTCGATATAAGGCTGGGACTCTGCACTCCCTATTTCCTCATCGGAGTTCAAGAGTATGGTGGTGGTCATCTCTGGAGTGCAGCCTAGGGTCTTTAGGGTCTTTAGAGCAAATATCATTTGTGTGATTCCACCCTTCATATCGAAGACTCCAGGACCTTTTACAATGTTCCTTGCCTTATCCCAGACCACTGGCATGTGCTTGATGGTTCCAACTGGCCAGACTGTATCTGTATGTCCAAGAAGAAGTTGCTTAGGAGCGTCGGACTCCGCCGGGGTCTCCCGGATGGCATAAAGGTGGCCGCCAGTCTTTTGTCCTTCTCTTAGTTCCACTTGAAATCCTAAGTTCTCTAAAGGCTTTCGCAAGAATTCTTGAACTGGTAATTGTGTTTCAGCAGCTAAGGAGGGGGACTCTATTTTGGTCAGATCCATCAAAAAGTTTACTATCTCTTCTTTCTGTCTGATTAGGTGATCCTGGATCTGCTTAGATAAATTACTCGGCATAATAACCAGCTCTACGGTAGCTTTCGTCTAGTAGCTCTATGGGATGTTGAGCTGTGATTGTGGATCCCGCCAGTATCAATCCAGCACCAATCTGCATGATGCACCCAGGATTGGCAGTCGCCACAAGATCGACTCCAGTGTTTTTGATTGCGTTCACCTTGTCTTCTCCGATGCTCACACCTAAATCACCGTGTGTGATTCCATATATTCCAGCTCCACCACAACATTCTTCTTCTCCAGGTAGGTCTATGAGTTCTAAGTTTGGAATTGCTTTCAAGAGAGCTTTAGGCTCCGTAAGGAGGCCTTGGCCGTGACACAGATGGCACGCCGCGTCGTAGGTGACTCTTATTGGAATTGATCCCCCTACCTTGGGCCCATTTGACATAGTTAGAAGCTCTGAAATGTCACGCACTTTACCAGAGAAAGCATATGCAGTTTTGCTATGCTTCGAATCATGCTCCAGAAGATGGCCATATTCTTTCAGGGCAAGGCCGCACCCAGCCGAGTTAGTGGCTATGTAGTCGAAGCGGTCGGAGTCGAAGGCTTTCAAGTTGGCTATGGCCAACTTGCGGGCTGCATCAGTGGCCCCTCCATGTGCATGTAAGGCACCACAACAACCTTGCTCGGTGACTGTTACAACTTCGTAGCCGTTGACCTGTAAAAGTCTTTCTGTGGCCCGATTGACCCTGGAGAACAGACCAGATTGGACGCACCCCTCTAGGAGTGCTACTCGACCTTTTGGTTGGACTTGGATTATGTCGCTTTCCCCCTTCTCGTTTTTGGAAGATTTTGGTGTGAAGCTTTTTAGGTGGGTTTCGGAGGTGGCTGCTAACATGGCAAGACCGAAACGAACAGGATGCAGGACTTGGAGTTTTGGGATGATACGGGCGATCAATTTAGGAAGCTGAGTCCATCGAAATATTCTGGCCCATCCCATGAACCAATTGGTCCAGGGTTGACGAGTCATTATACCCATCAATGCTCTTGATAGAGATGACACTCCTCCAGCTTTAGATGCCACTTCTCTCGCACTCTCTAAAAGAAGCCCATATTCGACACCAGACGGACACACTGGTTCACAGGCTCTACAGCCCAAGCAACGATCGATATGGGTTTGAAAGGCTTTCGATTTTGGAGACATTCTTCCTTCTACTACGGCTTTCATTAGGTGGAGTCGACCACGTGGGGAATCATTTTCGTCACCTAGGCGTACATAGGTAGGACAGGCTGGTAAACAGAAGCCACAATGAACACAGGGAAGAAGTCGGTCTTCTTGGACCCTTAGGGCTTCTGTTAAGCTGGCCAAGGTCAATGAGTTTTCGGAGGAATCGTGTTCAGGTGATTGCATTATGTTTTTCATTCTGCTGATCGGTGTGCTGAGGATCGGGAAAGAATTTGATTCGGATCGAACACTTTTTCTAGACCAGCACAAATTGTTTCCACTTCGCCAAGAGATCCCCACGGTGTGACCTCTTTCAGGAGTATTTCTGGTGCGAACAAGAGGGTCAAACTTCCCCCCTGTTGTTCTACAGTATCACGAAATTCCTGTAGTGTTTCAGCGGATTGCGCCAACCAATCATCGTCTAACTTCAGTTTGTCTATCAAGACAAGAAGTATGCCAGATTCATAGTGAGCTAAGAATTTTAATCCACCCAGACTATCATCCGCTACCAGACTCTGCAGGGCCTCTATTTGGTGTATCAGATTCTTCATGATGGACGGCAGACATTTGATCCGAATGACAACGTCTGAATCAGTGTCAGTGTTCTTGAGGCTTTCAAAAAATGCTTCAGATTCTGAGCCATTCAGTCTTTTGCATGGGAGAAGGTCGGTTCTCTCAAGGATTAAAGCTTCTACTTTGTCTACTGCTGCTTCAGATTCCAAAATGCGAACAGCGACTCCAGTATTCTCAGAATCCAGTTCTTCTCGAAGTCCTGGTGATAGTATAGATATTGACTGAAGTGTAGCAGGGGTGTGCATAATGTCATGAGCTAAAGAGGTTCCTGGATGCGCTTGGTTGCTGCTGAAAAGCAAGGTGCGGTCTGCTTCTGGTAGTGGATGTAACCGCATGATTAGTTTAGTGATGACACCGAACCGCCCCCAGCTTCCAGAGAGGAGTTTGAGTAGATCAAACCCAGCAACGTTTTTAACAGTTTTTCCTCCAAGTTTCAGGGTTTTTCCATCACCAGTGATTAGGGTTGCCCCCAGTACGTGGTCCCTTGGTCTGCCGAATCCAGTTTGCAATGCTCCGCAGGAACTTGTGGCTATGATGGCGCCCATTGTCGAAGAATTCTTTCCAGGAGGGTCGAGTGGAAGCCATTGTTTGGAAGGTCGAAGTGTGACTTGAAGCTGTTCCAGGGTGACCCCAGCCTCCAGTTCTACAAATAGATTGTCTGGTTCATGCACAAGAATGTTGTTCATTTTGCTCATGCTAACTATGAGGTTCACGTCTCTATCGGTATTCATACATCCTTCAAGCCAAGTGCCATTGCCGGCTGGCATACAGTTCCAGTTGTTTTCATTTGCTAAGGATAGGACAGACGTGATTTCCTCTTGGGAATGGGGAAAAAGTACAGCCCGAGGTTGGCGACTGAAGAAAGACCAGTCGGTTTCTCCGAAATGTTCCAATACCTGCCCTTTTACTGGGAGGATTTCTCGTAATAGGCTAGTGTCCAAAGTCTTCTCTTTCCTCGTCAAATATCCGCTGGTAGTACTTTACCGGGATTCATACCATGGTGAGGGTCGAATACCGTTTTAACTTTTTTCATTGCTTTCATTTCTTCGATTCCATAAACCAGGGGCATGTAAGATTTCTTATCATGGCCCACTCCATGTTCGCCAGTGATAGTTCCGCCTGCAGCCACACAGAGTTTCATGATTTCAGTAGAAGCCAGTTCCACTTTTCGCAGTTCCTCAGAGTCAGAGCGATCAAATAAAATATTGGGGTGTAGGTTTCCGTCCCCAGCATGAAAAACGTTTGCAATGTTTAAATCATAGCGGTCACCTATTTCGGATATTTTCAGTAATACCTCTGGAAGTTTGCTACGAGGTACGGTAGCATCCTGGACTAGAAGGTCCGTAGCTATTCTTCCCATGGCTCCAAAAGCTTTCTTTCGACCCTGCCAAAGTTTCTGACGCTCCTCTGAAGTAGCTGCTGAACGCACCTCTGTAGCTCCTGAATTGTTGCAGTCTGAAACAGCTTTTTGGACATCTGCACCCAGGCCTTCCTCAATGCCGTCAAATTCCACCACTAGTGCGGCGTTAGCATCGGCTGGGTATCCTCCTGCGAACACACTAGCTTCTACAGCTCGGATTGTAGCGCCATCGACAATCTCCAGTGCAGCGGGCAATAAACCTCTTGCCATGATGGAGGTAACGGCTCTTCCAGCATCCTCAATACGGTCGAATATTGCCAGCAATGTTTGTACTGCTTCTGGTTTCGGCAACAGTTTCACTTCCACTTCTGTAGCAATCCCGAAACATCCTTCAGAGCCAACGAAGACACCGACCAGGTCATAGCTGCCTCGTTCTCGTCCGAGGCCCCCTAATTGTAATATCTGCCCTTCATAAGTTACGATAGTTAGTCCAGTGACATAGCGTGAAGTAACCCCATATTTCAGGCAGTGAGGGCCCCCAGAATTTTCTGCCACATTTCCGCCAATTGTGCACGCGCTCTGAGAGGCGGGGTCTGGGGCGTAATAAAGGCCGAAAGGTGATGCTGCTTCTGACAAATGAGCGTTAATAACTCCAGGTTGAACCACTGCTCTTCTATTATCGGCGTCAAGCTCGAGAATAGTGTTCATCCTTGAAGTTCCAATAATTACTGAAGTTGGCTCAGCCAGGGCGCCTCCTGAAAGGCCAGTACCAGCACCTCTGGGGACAACCTTGATTCCATTTTGCGACAATAGTTTGAAAACATTACTTACCTGGCTGGTGCTTTCTGGAAGCACTACAGCTAGGGGTATACTCCGATAAGCGGTTAGACCATCAGACTCATAGGCGAGTAGCCGATCTCTATCCGTAAGAACCCATTTACTACCAACGATGTTCTTTAGGTCTCTGGCTAGATTTTTAGGTAACGATTCCATAGGCGCCAAATTATTCGTGGCTAATTGCCTGCCACGTACTTCGTGAGGGCACCGCCCGCCCAGCTTAGCGAATTTGGACCTTCGGCAGCATAGATATTTCCGTCCTCGTCTACGGCGACACCTTCACCTGCCGTACCCTGGTATACACGACTCTCACGCTCGAACGGCGGAACGAACGCGACGATTCGGTCTTCATCGACCGGACCTATACGGACCCCGTTTCGCCAGTTCGGATGATTCGTCGGACTGGACTCTGAATCGATAGCGTACACCATCTCGTCCTTGATGAAGATCCCGCTGATACGACCATAGCTATAACGCGAGTCCAAGTAATTACCGTCCGCGTCATAGATTTCCAGACGATGGTTACCGCGATCAGCGATCCACAGCCGGCCCTGGGAGTCGAAGGCGAGCGCGTGAGGGGTTCGGAACTGGCCGTGCTCGACACCTATCTCACCCCATTCCATTATGAACTCACCCTGTGGGGTGAACTTCTGGATACGTGCGGTCTGGCCAGCGTCGCGACCTAAATTCATCGCCTGATTCGACGTCATGCCCTGGCCATTGTGGCCGTCAGAGACGTAAATGGATCCATCCGGCCCGGCCACCACATCATTGGGCTGATTGAATTGTCCGGGTGCATTCCCTGGCTGGCCCGCTACACCGAGCGTCAGAAGGACTTCTCCCTCGGAACTGAACTTCCACACCTGATGACCTCGCGTACCCTCACGGTTACCCGCAAAGTCAGTGATCCAAACGTTACCTTCGGCATCGACATGGATGCCATGCGGAGTGACCATGAGATCGGCTCCGAAGTTTGCGAGCACCTCGCCGGTGTTACGATCGAACTTGAAAACTGGGGGAACCGGATTCGTCTCGCAGTTCACTGGTTCTCCATCACCGAAGCTACCTGCTCCACAGCGTTCGTAAGCCCATATGTGCCCGTCATGCGGATCGATGTCGACTCCAGCTGTGGTCCCCCACTCCCTTCCTTCAGGGAGATCACCCCAGTTCGTGATGACGGACGTGGTCGGGTTCACAAGACCGTCGCCTGTGATGAGGTTGCCACTTGAATCTGCAGTGACTGAGCTGCCTGATGGAGCACATCCTGCCATTCCAACGATAGCGACTACCATGATCGTCAGATAAGAATAGTGAGTCCGCATCATAATCTCCTTTTTTATACTTTTAGGTAGCTTTCTTGCTACACCAATATTTCCGACCTAGTAATACCCTCCATCAGCCGAGTCTGCTTGCAATAAATATTATGGCGACTGTCGTCATTCCAGCTAGGCCAAAGTATGAGTATGCGCGCATTGCCTTGCCGGGTTGGTGCTCCTCGGGCATTGCTGGAGATGTAACGCACTTCAGGTTCAAAAATCCAATGATAGGTCCCGTCAGGAAGGCTACGATAGTTACAAAGTCCACCAGCTGTGTCATGCTGGTCTGGAATAGTTGTAAGACAGCGGTCATAGCAATACCGATTAGAATCACTGCAACCCAGTAGGGCCTGCTAATGGGTGCGTTTGCTGTTTTAGTTGGGTCATTAATGGTGAGTACTTTTACTGCCCGATCTAGTACCCTTGGATAGCCGTCTGCAACGGTCAGGGCAGTCGACATCATGGCTGTTAGAGCGGTGATTGTCATCAGCCATTTGGTCCAGGGGCCGAGTGTTTGGACATATAGGTCAATTAACTGTGTTGAGAATACTGCACCATTAGAGCTAAATTCTGTTCCCGATCCATACATAACACCAGCACCTAGAGTAAGAAATGCAAAGGCCAGGATCGCCGTTCCCATGTAGGCAATTTTAAAGTCTAGCCTTGCCGTGGCCACACTGGCTTTTATTCCGGTGGCCTGATTCTTGGCAAGGGTCCATAGAGAGCTATAGAGGGATATCAAAATGTCTGAAGGCATCCAGCCAGCCAGTGCGAGCATGAATGCAAGGGTGACTGTGCTACCAGCTGGTGGTATCAGACTTATGCTGAAAGTAGAAAAATCAGTTTGAGGGGCTACAACAAAAGCAGCAATAAGTGTGGAAACAGCCAAGGTCAGCAGTATCACTTTAATCGCGATGTCTAACGCCGAGTATCCAACCCTAAGTAAAACGGCACACAAAGCATACATCAGTGCGGATGCGAGAACGGGATTTACTGCAGTGCCAAGAGCAAATTGAAACAAGGAGGAGGTGAAGAGAATGATTGCTGCGTTGGTGATGACTACAGTAAAGACTGCCAGAGCGAAAAATAACCAGACGGCCCATTTCCCAATCCGGCGGTATCCCTCTACTAAGCTTTCCCCAGTGGCGGCAGCGTAGCGAGGTCCGTACTCAAAGAAGGGGTACTTTAGAGCTAGGGCAAAGATAATAACTCCAGCTAGTGCGAATCCTGCCTCTCCACCGGCACGGGTGGACTGGACGAGATGAGAAACTCCAATGGCACTTCCCGCCCAGAGCAACCCCGGACCGAAGCTTTGTAGAAATTCTTGCATGCCACCATTGTTCGAGTTTTCAGATGTTGGGTTGTCAACGTTCATTCGTTCTCTCCGCAAGAAGGTGTTTATTGTCCAGATCCGCTCAGAAAGGTTGCATGCAAATCCCCTGAGCACAATCATCGCTTTCTATTTCCGTTATAGGTTATGATTTCAAGACCTTTGAAAGAGTCGCAATGACACTATCGATCTCTTCCGAAGTCCCTACTGAGATTCTTAAGTGGTTGGGTAGTCCCCAAGGCCCCAGAGGCCTAACCACTATGCCGAAATTTAAGAGCTGACGATAAATACTATCAACTGGTTTTCCCAAATCCACTAGTGTGAAATTAGTCAGGGACGGATAGGCTTTGAGTCCCAGGCTTGTCATCAATTCCACCATGGTTCGGGTGCCCTGGTGTGCAATGACTCTGGACTGCTCTACGTGTGCTGAATCTTGAAGGCTAGCAGCAGCAGCAGCTTGAGCCACTCGGTTTATATTAAATGGACGCCTAACTCTGTTTATGTAGTCGACAATAGCGCAGTCCGCCATGGCGTAGCCGACACGTAACCCAGCTAGACCATATATTTTTGAGAATGTGCGCAGAGTGATAAGCAAAGGATGACTGGTCTCATGTCGATAGGTCAAAGAGTTTGGGTATTCCTTGCCTTCACTATCTATGGCGTATTCGTAGTAGGCTTCATCCATCACCAGGATAACTTCTCTCGGCAATCTCGACAAAAACCTCTCTAAGTCAGGACGCCGGATATGTTGTCCAGTGGGATTATTCGGGTTTGCTAGGAATATAACTCGCGTCTTAGGAGTAATAGCTTCAAGGAGCGCGTCCAGATCAACTTGGTAACCTTCATCCACGGCGGTTTCAATGAATTCCACATTATGCGCCTGAGCAGAAAGTTTATAACTGATAAACGCATATTTGTGGGTGAGAATTTGATCTTGTCCAGGCTTGCAAAAAGTCCGGACAATTAGGTCGATTAATTCGTCACTTCCCGCTCCAAAAATCAACTCGTCTGTAGATACTCCAACATGAGCCGAAAGAACTTCTTTTAGGTCATGACTGTCTCCGTCTGGATATATATGCAGTTTTTTCAACTCACGAGCCGCGGCCTCAAGCGCCAGTGGTGATGATCCCAAAGGATTTTCATTAGATGCTACCTTTATAGCCTTATTGATTCCGTGTTCTTTTATTAAGGCTTCTATAGGCTTGCCTGGCTTGTAGGCCTTCAAGGTCTTGATATTATCCGGCACTAGGGAATCGATAAGATTATTCATGTGACGTACAAGCTAATTTATCGTTTTTCATTAATGGTCTTGGTTATAGGGAAAAGACTCATATACATGTGTTTGATTTGTGGTACAGAGGAGAATAATTGTCAAGATAGTGTGAAGTGCTACCTTGGAGTATCCTGAGAAAATACAGAATATTCCGAGTGATCCTTTATGAAAAAATCCAGTGAGTAATCCATAGTGGCTAGAATAACTTCGACCACTTAATGATACCAGTTCAATGACTGAAACTCCCCGTCAGGAACTAACGAGTGAATTGTTGCTCGACTATTACGATAAGAGAGGCAGAAAGCTTCCGTGGAGGGAGAATTCAGATCCTTATCGGGTATGGGTATCAGAAATAATGCTGCAGCAGACACGAGTCGAGACGGTGGTGCCCTACTTTAATGCTTGGATAGAAAAATTCCCTAAACTTTCCGATCTTGCCGTTGCGGACGAAGAGTCGGTTTTGAATATGTGGGAAGGTCTGGGATATTACTCTAGGGCTCGGAACCTGCTCAAAGCAATTAAGATCGTTGCAGAAGATATGGATGGATTGGTACCAAGGGATCCGGTTAAGCTGAGAACACTTCCAGGCATAGGTGAGTATACTGCTAACGCTATTGCTAGTATCGCCTATGGTGAGCCGGTCCCTGCGATTGATGGTAACCTAAGGAGAGTATTGTCGCGATTGTTTGATCTTTCCTACCCCAGCCCAAAGGAGCTTAGGTCTAAGGCTGATTTTCTTCTGAATCGCGATAGGCCAGGGGATTGGAATCAGGCACTCATGGATCTTGGTGCGACAGTCTGTACTTCTAGAGCACCTGTATGTGAAGAATGTCCTTTGGAAGAACAGTGTCAAAGTAGGGCAAGGGGGACACAGGGCGAGAGGCCTATTTCGAAGAGCAGACAACCTGTTAGGTCTAAAATTCATGCTGTGGTAATTGCTGTTAACTACAAACACGAATTTCTTTTAAGGAAAAGGCCCGGAAATGGGTTGTTGGGAGGGCTGTGGGAGTTTCCTGAGAGTGAAGTAACTAGGGAAGATACTGCTACATCCGTGCACAATGATGTAGCCTGTGGGTTAGGAATTGATATGGCGGCCGACCAAGTGGAACTGATCCCATTAAATTCAGTAATACATAAATTTTCTCACCTAAAAATAACCTATAAGCCATTGTTGATTTTTAGCACAGTGCAGGGATCAAATTGTAAATTTACAGACCATGAGTATCGTTGGGTTGAATATAATTCAGTAAAGAACTTGCCACTTTCTGTGGGTCAGCAGAAGTTGCTCAAGCATGCTAAGGAGGCCTTAGACCTATTGAACATGCGGCGTTGGTGCGGTGTAGGAGTTTTTGATTGGCCAAGATGAATGCTTTGTATCCAAGGAGAAGGTGAGGTTTTGACAAACTTCGATAGTCACGAACAACTGAACCCAGCTGAATTTCAAAAGGGTCTTCCGACGGATACTTTGATTCTTCGGGAAGGCCCTCAGTCCGATGATACTCCTTTGGACGTTGTCTTTGTTGGAGCAGGACCAGCGGGTTTAGCAGGGGCAATAGAATTGGCCCGGTTGATTAAGCAGGATAATATGGAAGGCGGAGGTATTGGCCAAATTGAAATAGGAGTTTTGGAGAAAGCGGGGGAACTCGGAGGCCATTCTTTGTCGGGAGCAGTAATCAACCCAAAGTGCTTCTTTGATCTGTTTCCCGATCTTGAACTTGGCGACATGCCTTTCAGGGCCCCAGTAACTGGAGAGTCCTTTCATTTTCTCACTGAAAATCGTTCAGTGAGAATACCTCTTCCGCCAACCATGGATAACCGTGGAAACTATGTAGCATCCATTTGCGAAGTGGTTAGATGGATGGGAGAGAAGGCGGAACAGCTCGGAATTAGTATATTCCCAGGCTTTCCAGCAGATGGACTATTAGTACAGGACCAAAAAGTGGTTGGGGTCAGGACTACTCCGTCTGGGTTAGGTTCGGATGGTATGCCGGTAGAGGGATCTCATGTGCCACCGATGGATATTACAGCTAAAGTTACCGTCCTTGCTGAAGGAACAAGAGGGCCGCTTACCCAAGCTTTCCTGGATTGGCAGAACATTACATCACCTAATCCACAGATATATGCATTGGGAGTTAAGGAACTATGGGAGGTCAAGACACCCATTAAGAGAGTCGTCCACACGATGGGATGGCCTCTGCCGAGAGATGCTTTCGGGGGAAGTTTTATATACCCAATGGACGACAATATCATAGCTTTGGGCCTTGTAGTTGGCCTGGACTACAAGAACGCCACTTTTGATGTTCACGAGGCTCTTCAGCGCATGAAGATGCATCCCATAATAGAACCCCATCTAAGGAAAGGAGAACTGTTAGAATGGGGAGCTAAGACGATTCCAGAGGGAGGCTACTATTCAATACCTGATCGATTGCATGGAGAAGGAGTCTGTTTAGTTGGTGATGCGGTAGGTTTTGTAGATGTCCCTTCTTTAAAGGGTATTCATTACGCGATGTATTCTGGGATTCTTGCTGCCAGGTCTATTTTCCAAGGCCTGAAGGCTGGGGATGTTTCAAGGGAAGGTCTTGCGTCCTATACGAAAGCAATCCAAAGCAGTTTTATTATGAAAGACCTGAAGGAGACTCGTAATGTTCGATTGGCCTTCAAAAATGGGTTTTGGTCGGGAGGTCTTAAGGCTGGTTTAATGAGCCTAACAAAGGGTCGTTTGTTGGGAGAAAAAATCTCTGTGGTAGAGGATGCTGCTGAACAGAAATGGCTTGCTGACGATGAGGGTGTTGAGAAAGATCTGAGTGGGCCTAAGGTGACTAAAGTTGATGCAGTTTATAGGTCCGGTAATCAGACGAGAGATGACATCCCTAGCCATTTATTGTTGGGAGACGACATTGATGCAGGCGTTTCACGATTTTATGAGGCCATGTGTCCAGCGGGAGTATATGAATGGGATGGACAGGGGCTACGGGTTAATGCTCCCAATTGTGTCGATTGTAAGGCTACAGATATACTTGGTCCCAGATGGCAAGTAAGAGAAGGAGGAAGTGGCCCATCCTATCGGAGGATGTAGCGCCTTATCGATTGGCTAGTATAAAAAATTCTGATCCATCGAAGGCCTGCAATTAATAGAACTCAGTATCCGACGGCCATTCCATCTTTTCTTGGATCTGATCCTGAAGCATATCCTTTGGGAAGATTTATAATAGCCTGACCTCCTCCAAAACCCGATTCGATACTGTCACTCAAACAGTGCCCTAGTCGCTGAAGTTCGCCCCTCACGGAATCACTAATGGATTGTTCCAGTATGACTTCAGAATCAGATAGATGACGAACTCGGCCAGCTTCTAGCGCTTGTTGAAGAGTCATGTCAAAAACCAAAATATTTAATAGTAGTTGCAAGTGTCCTTGTGGCTGCATAGATCCACCCATCACACCAAAAGCCATCCAAGGCTTCCCTTTGTGAGTTACAAATCCAGGTATGATTGTGTGCAAGGGCTTCTTGCAACTATCGATCTGATTGGGACCTTCTTCGGCACTGAAGCCTGCCCCTCTGTTTTGTAATGCGAATCCAGTGCCTGGTACAACAACACCTGATCCGAAGTGTTCGTAGATGCTATTGATGAACGAAACCATATTTCCGTCTTTGTCTGCTGTTGCCAGATAGACAGTTTCTGTTCTTGTCATTTCAGGACTAGGATGGATCTGTGTCGCGGCTCTCTGGGCCTTGATGAGTTTACGGAGGCCAGCAATGTAAGTGTCGTCCAGAAGCTGTTGTGCAGACACTGTCATGCTGTTTCGGTCGCCTACATAGGTTGCAAGATCTGCAAAAGCTAGTTTTTTAGCTTCAATGATGTGGTGGAGGTAAGTAGCTGTGTTGTGTCCCATTTGTTTGAGTTCGAATGGTTCCAGTAGCTTTAGCATTTGAAGGGCTGCTACTCCCTGTCCCGCAGGGGGGAGTTCCCAGATATCATACCCTCTGAAGTTCACGCTAATTGGGTCTACCCATTCCACTCGGTGGTTTTCCAAGTCCTCGAGGGTGAGATAGCCACCTTGAGAAGATAATGAGTTAATGATTTTTTCACCTAGGTCGCCGCCATACAATGTTCTGATTCCTTGACTGGCGATATCGTTGAAAGTTTTTGCCAAATCAGGATTTTGGAACCATTCACCTGTATTAGGTCCACGTTGACCATCGTAAAGGAAGAGTTTTCTGGCACCAGAATCCTGGCAAAGGAATTTTCTCTTTTCACGCCATTGCTGAGCGATGATTGGTGTAACAGGGAATCCTCTTTCAGCAGTCATTATCGCCGGAGCTAACACTTGCGATAGTGACATTGTTCCGTATCGATCGAGAAGGGCGCACCAGCCACCTAGTGCACCAGGAACTGTTATAGATTTTGCTCCTGTCCGGGGAATTGATTTATTAGACCGTCCCAACAGTGTTGCTTTATTCAAAAGAGATCCGGATTTACCGCTAGCATCTAGTCCGACTAGCCTTTGCTCACTGGCTGACCAAAGTAACGCAAAGACATCACCTCCCAGCCCAGTCATATGAGGTTCTACAACATTGAGCATTGCAGCCGTTGCAACAGCTGCGTCGATTGCGTTTCCACCCTGTTGAAGGATGTGAAGCCCGGCCGAGCTCGCTAAAGGTTGGCTAGTGGTAACTGTTCCGTGTGAGGAATAAACGGTCGAGCGTCCTGTTTTGATTTTCTCAGTCATATAGTCGGATTGAAGTTTTAGGTGGCATAATCAAGATGTAAATAAAGATATACTTTTGACTTTCAAGCAAGAGAGCATAGGTTTTTTGCCAAAAAAGGCGGACAAAATGACAGAAGTACTGCAACTCCGACATAATTCCGTTGTTTTCTAGTTGGCAAGGTTCGTGCAACAGTAGAACAGTATGGTCTGAGATAGGGTTTAATGGCTCAGTCTTGTTTATATTTAGAAATGACTCTGGACTCCATCGTTATGATACTGTGGTAAATAATTGAATTTGAACATTGGGATTACTAAGTGAGGATTTATGGCTGAACAATATATTCTTCCAGTTTTACCACTTCGGGATACGGTTGTTTATCCAGGAGTGGCAGTTCCTATATCGGCTGGAAGGCCTGGAACAGTAGAAGCTGTGCAGGCAGCCCTGGACGGAGATCGGCGTCTATTTGCTGTCGCTCAAAGGGAAAATGTGGACGAGGCTACTCCCGAAATTCTGTATTCGATAGGTACTGTAGTGCGGATTATACAAACGCATCGAGTCAGGGGTGGAGTTCAGCTTCTCGTCCAGGGTGAAGGAAGGGCAGAGGCAGTTTCTTACCAGTCCGCTGGGGATGCAATGCTTCAGGCATCTTTGTTGGACCTTGATCGGGAAGGCAGTGATGCGTCCAATGGTCCGGAGTTTGAAGCTCTAAACCAAGAGCTGAGATCAAGGGCAGCTGAGTTAGGGACTCGCAGAGGTGTGCCATCTGAAGCTTTGAATCAACTCATTCAGGGTGTGGACGAACCAGGATCATTCGCTGATCTGGTCTCGTTCTACCTTGAGTTGCCCCCTGAAGATAAGCAGGAACTCCTAGAGACACTCAACGACGAAGAGCGTATGAGGTCAGCCCTAATAGCTGTTGAAAGAGAATTAGCCCGACTAGATGCTCAAGAAGAGATACAAGCTAAGGTACAAGAGGAGTTGGGTGAGCGTCAGCGTGAAATGTTGCTAAGGGAACAGCTGAAGCAAATTCAGAGGGAACTGGGGGAGGAAGATGAAAAAGATGACGTTGATGAATTGAGGGAGCGTTTGGAGTCTTTGGAGTTGGAAGAAGAACAGAGACTGGAAGTAGATAGAGAGCTAAAAAGATTAATGCGCACCAGCCCGCAGGCAGCTGAATATCAAGTAATTAGAACTTTTTTAGAGTGGGTGACCGAGTTGCCCTGGGAAGCCAGGTCAGATGAGAAAATTGACTTGGATGTTTCGGCGGAAATTCTAGATAAAGATCACTATGGTTTAGAGGAAGTTAAAGATAGAGTTCTTGAGTTCTTGGCTGTGTCTAAATTGCAACAAGAACGCAATGGGGCATCAAAGGATTCAGAAGAAGCTGAGAGTGATAACAAATCAGAGACCAGCCTCAAAAAT
>Ga0209403_10001867_pt1 | contig 26431 bp, 28 predicted proteins | sample ArcticOcean_MG_C_8_FD_187440 | JGI IMG/M metagenome (GOLD analysis project Ga0209403, IMG submission 187440) | Marine microbial communities from western Arctic Ocean - ArcticOcean_MG_CB11_86 (SPAdes) (version 2) | ecosystem: Environmental > Aquatic > Marine > Oceanic | place: Arctic Ocean... | reverse complement strand
AAGAGGAACAATCACGATGAAACCGAAGAGACTGCGAAAAAACGCGAGTTCAAACGGATGAATACTAGGGCTCAGGTAACGGACAACCGCGTGCATGGCACTGAGTGCGCCGGCGGCTGTAACGACCAGCATTGCCACCCGGATCCCAGTAGGTAAACGAGCCCATTGATCAAAGCCATGCTGAAAAACTCGCCGTACCTGCGCCATGTCTCCCCACACACATTGATTAGCATTGCCCCAGAGAGCCTTGGCTATTGAGCGCGACCCTCTCTTGGTCTTGACCAAGGCACCTTGCAACTTTCTTTAGACACCACTTGCATTGAAGCGATAAACGATTATTTCGTCACAACGCCTAGTATTCCCGTTCCCTGCCCACTTGTGTTGCCATCGTTTCGTCGCGTAAATAACCATCCAGATTCCGAAAGAAAACCTCAACAATGTGTTTTGGGAAATTTGGTGGATCGTTGGTAACACAGTGTGGAATGATCAGTAGATTGGGAGTAGCCCACAGGCGCGGATTCCACGCCACTTGATCTGGATTCTCCACATCCATTATGGCACCTCCCAAGCGTCCCGTTTCCAGGGCATCAATTAATGCATCTTCGTCGACAATCGAATGCCGTCCAAAATTTACTAAACCAGCGCCTTGTTTCATATTTGAAAACTCTTCGCTACCAAACATTCCCCGTGTATCACGAGTCAGAGGGGCCGAGATTAAAACAAAGTCTGCTCTTGGTAGGACATCGTTCAGATGCTCGACTCCAAATGTTTCATCGATCGAGGCATGACACTTGTTACTTGGACGCACACCAATCACATGCATCCCAAGCGCTTGACATCGATCGGCTGCTGCCCCACCGATGCCCCCGGCACCAATCAAGACGACCGTCTTACCTCCAATTGGACTGCTATAGATTGACTGAAAACGCTGTTGGTTTTGATTCGTAATAAATTGCAAGACGTGGTTATTCAGCATCATTAACGCGGTCGCCATAAACTCACCCGCTTTAACGGCGTGTGCACCGGCTGACGTGGTTAAAGAAACGTTTTCTGGCAACCAGTCCAGAGGCAAACACTGATCCAGACCTGAGCCCATAAGATGTATCCATCTTAGTTTTGGAGCCACTTTTTTGATCTCATACCTAGGAAACTCCCACCCCACTAGAATTTCTAGTTTCTTCTATAAAAGAACTGTACTTTTCTAGGTCATAGTCATAAGTAATCTCAAGTCTATCCGTGAGTTGGCTATACTGTTTTGCGCCAGCCTCAAAGACCTTAGGGGTGATGTTAAAAACCTCCCCTAAAGATCTCAGATTCGCCACCAAGACTTTCCGTTTTTCCTTATTAATCTATCCCTCCGATTGGGTTGTCACTAGCAAAGCGTCGTAGGACATTTTCCGTGATGCGCGACACGTTGTTTACACGAGTATTGTGGGAGAGGCAACTGCACCAGCTTATCGAACTAACAGAGAAGACCGCACCCCCGCAAGGACCTTCGAAATAGACCATGTCTGACCGTACTAATGAGTTTTGGCTTCCGCCAGTGTTAGGAGATGAAACCAACTGATCTTCTATTGCTAACTGGTAGCGATCACTGAAACCATCAGCAGTAGCCAATAGTAATGCGTGTTGCGGAGTACCAAGGACGGTATCAGCTCGATCGATTTCAAAACCCGCCGCACCATGCTCGAGCACCAAAGCTGGGAAGTCGCCGATTGGCTCATCTGCCCCGATACCGTCGAAAATGAAGTTAACTCGAGGATCGAAACTAGCCTCGAGTCGGCGGTAAGGTCGATTGCGACCACCACCTTGTGACGTGAAACCGACTCCCACCATCTTCTGTGGCGTGCGACCACGATTTCTCCACAAACCGCCCAGCTCTCCTGTGGTCGAGTGATAATACTCGCCAGGAGCCGCCTCCCAGACTCTGGTCCCTCCCCAGCGACGAACCTCAGCGACATGCGCATCCTTCGAATCTAGTGTCGTCACCCAATAGAAACCGTTGCCACCGAGATACATCAACCGACCCCCACTACTTTGGTACGTCTCCATGCCATGCAGCATTGGTTCAGTCCAGTATTCGGGATGCGATCCCGTTAGGATCACTTGATAAGGCTCTAATGCACTACATCCCTCTCTGTGCAAGTCATCATCACTAATGACGTCGTAGTCAAACTGCTTGCTATCAAGCCAGTCGAGAAGATGCAGATCTGCATTCAGGTGGCGGGGAGAAAATGCCGCGAGCGATCGAGATGGCATGACATAACCCGGTCTGAAATTAAGGATCGGGCGCCACCTTGAGCTGTAACACACGCCACTACCGTCGCTGTGCAAATCGTAGCAACTTAGCAATCCTTGCTCTCGCATATAAGCATCCTGAGGCGTTACATCGTCACTTTCTTGCAAATCCAAGGACGCACGAATTGGGTCAATAAATCGCTGATTGGCATAGACCAGATAACTGAGTGTCGGCGCAAGAAAAGCGATACGGGCACGCGGTCTCGCCGGAGTAACAACGAACGGAACATAGTCCTCGTCGTCGCCAGCAGTCAGATGGACCGCATAAATACCGCTCTTACAATCTTGTGGAACAGTCCACTCGAATGCAACATTCCACGCAGCATCTTCCAAATCATCATCATGAAAATAAATTGCACCGTATTGAGATGGGTCAGCCTTGAAATCAGACACTTCACCAGTCCAGTTATGGCCGGTCACCGCCCGACTAGGAAGGTTAATTGCCTGACCATGAAGCTGACACGGTCCTACATCGTGAATCTTTGACTCCGCGACATCCAATGATAAATCCCAATTCGCGACCAGTGCGGCGGACTCCACACTTTGGTCGGGCGGGAGAGGTTTTGCGAATATTTTCGGATTATCAATTTTTCCGTTGAAGTGACACGCAGGTCTGCCTGTCGGTCCCAATTCGTGACCAGAAGATGCCATCAAAAATGAACTCGATTCTCTGCAAACCAATCGTAATGGCACAACGCAACTTACCGACGCTTCCTTACCAGGCATTGGCCATTTGGAAGCAAGACGAAGGTGCACTGTGGCTTTCCCAGAAACACCGTCATAGCTCGCGGTCACAAAATACCAATGATCAGACAGCAACGGCACCTCAGTTGAGAGCTTATGGATCCTTATGCCATCTCCAAGCCATAACGCAATCGACGAGTCTTCATCGACAAAGAGTCCGTAACCGTATGCACCAGAAAAACAAGTGAGTAATCCTTGAATCCCCTTACCCGGTGTCGTCGGATAAATCCACGCCTGTAGCGTGAAACCATCAGATAACGCCAACAAATTGTCAGCAGGCACCTGAACGTAAGACCCTGTATAGATGCTCTGCTCGTGTCCAGGATATTCACCTGCAAACGATGACTCTATTGAATCGGTCTTGAAACCTGGGCCGGTAGGATTCGTGTCCGTGTGCCTCAGGCGCACAAGCGCTGCGTGATAGGTTGATAAGCGACTGCTGACCATAAAACGCATGGTCCGACCCGGCTTGACGCTGAAATGATCACTGTAACCAACAATATTCATGGCAAATCCATCAAAATAACCAAGCCGCAGACAACACTGAAACTATTGCGCCTCAGCGGGCACCCATCCCTCTAAACCGCATACACTTTCATCAACGGCGTTCTATTTAAGCACGCGCCTATCCATTTGCACCTGGTTGTCTCGTGATTAGACAGGTGATCCATCATTACAAAATCGGTTTCGCCCTAACACTCAAGTAACAACCACGCGCTTTTCTTCACGCATGGCCCAAGCAGCCAAGCCAATAAGCGTGATCAAAATTAAAATTCCGCCCTGTAACGTCGATTGAGATGGCACCTCGCCCAACACCAACCAAACCCACAAAGGCGCTAATAGTGCTTCGATACGTTGAATGAGACTGACCTCAGGTGCCGTGATGTATCGGGGCCCTAGGGTCATCAGCGCCTGAGCGATCGGCAAAATAAAAAGCCCAAGAAGCAGCAATAGACTCCAGTCATTCATCGTCAAGCGGGAGAGCTGGGCTTTGGGGAATGCCATGATTGCAACCAACACACAACTCCAGGCTAAGGCCGGCAACATACTGATTTCCGGGTGTTTTCGGATAACTACAAATATCGCTGAAATGCCAAGAGCTCCTAACAACGCCGCACAGTCTCCCGCAAGGTCACCCGACTTAAGAGATCCAGAAAAAATGATGGTTAATCCAATCATGATGATAAATGCCGCCACCCACGTCCGCGTTGCAATCAGTTCCCCCAGAAAAACGCGACTCAGTATGGCGCCAAATAACGGACCCACACTACAGATAACAAATGTATTAGCAACCGTTGTATTCATGACCGCAAAAACAAAGAGCGTTGTCGACAGTGCAAACATGACCGCGATAAACCATTCCGCCCTAGTCAACTGATACAACTGCTTAATACCCTTAGCTCGATGTAGCACGAGACTCAAAACAATTAGTGTGAGACATGCAAGTCCACAGCGAGCAAACAACAACGTAAAAGGATCAGCCCCAACCAATCTAAGGATCAAGCTATCCGGGCTGATCAATACGATACCCGCAGTAGTAACTAACACACCCTTACGTCGATTAAGCTGACCCACTCGTAAAAAATGCTCTGCTGACTCTAATCCATGGACTCATTCATAGCGTCACCATGTCAGATTACTGACCACCCAAAAGAGAACCATAACCCGTATAACCGGCAGTCCCCCCTGCCAACCTAATCGCTTGCCAGAGCGTTACCGCATTTGCAGTCAGTACGGGTTGGCCCGTACGACGTTCCATCTCCTCGACAAGGCTCAAGGTTGGTAATGCCGTGTCGGGCACAAGAATCGCATCAACCGATGTCTGGCTTACTTCGACAACTCTTTCAATCACCATTTCACCATCCATGACTGCCGAATCCCAACCTGACGGCGCATCCAACCAATCAAGAAATGCCACTTCGATATCAAACTCTTTCAGAAAGGCGACAAAAGCCCGCGCAGCGGGCTCAGGGTAAGGCGCCAATACGCCAACTCGTCGAAAACCCAACTGGGTTATCGCGGCTGCGAATGCCAGTGACGTACTTCCGGCGGGTACCCCAGTGGCTTCCCGCAGGGCGGTAACCTGTTCTTCAGCCCCTTGCCTACCCACAACAAAACTTCCGCTGGTACAAGCCCAGAACACCGCATCGGGACGCAAACAAACGCTGCGCTTTGCTGCATCGGTGATCCAATCAATCCTCGCCGTCTCCAACAGTGCCTCGATATCGTGGTCACTCCCCTCACCTGTGTCACCGACGCGCGAACATGCCAGGAAAATCTTAATCTGATCACCAGTTGCCTCAGCAAACTGGTAATACTCTTGCTCGGCTCCCCCACCTGGCCAAACAAACACAAGTCTCAACGCATCCATAAATGACGAGCCTCCATGGGTTGGTAACATTTTCAACCCAACATAAGAAAAGGTTATGAGCTAGCTCACGCAGACATCTTATTTCTTTTATGTGTTTTTTTTGAATCAACGTAGGCTAGTATAACGACGAGAAACAATAGCAGATATCTAGACAACGCAATTACCGCTCTGCCGTGCGTCCCTATGTCCTCCGATCTATAACCACTTTTTTTTGAAGGTCTTAACTCATGCCAAACTCTAAGATCCCTGCAATCGCCGGGGGAGTTATGTCTCTTAATAGAGTCATCGATCCTTTGCGAATGTTCGTTCGTGCGCACGGTGCATACCTCTATGATGATCAGGGCACAAAGTACATTGATTACCATGCGGCTTTTGGTCCCTACCTGTTGGGGCACGGCGATGAAGACGTCGATAACGCAGTCAAAGACATGTTGGATAGTGGTGCTTCTCTGATAGGGGCTGGCATTACCCCTTGGGAGAGTGAGATAGCTGAGTTGATCGTTGACTGTGTACCAGGCCTCGAACAAATTCAGTTAACTAATAGTGGCACAGAAGCAGTCATGTATGCGCTTCGTCTAGCTCGCGCTGCGACCGGCCGCGATGATGTTCTGCTTATGCAAGGCAGTTATAACGGCGGCACGGACTACGTTAGTTTTAACTTAATGGACCCACACGACCTACTCAAAGACCACGAACCCGGGTCCTCCTACCCCTTACGCCCCATCACCGCCGGTATACCGAATGTCGTCCATGACACCGTACACGTTGTTGAATTCAATGACTTACCGGCTGTAGAAAAAGCCCTAACCGATCACCACATTGCCGCACTGATACTCGAACCTATCCTGCAAAATATTGGCATCGTTAAACCCGATCCGGGTTATCTCGAAGGCCTGAGAAAACTCTGTGATCAACATGGCACGGTCCTCATTTTTGACGAGGTTAAAACTGGATTTCGACACGCATTAGGGGGATACCAGAGTCTTGTCAACGTCACACCCGACTTAAGCATATTTGGAAAAGCTATTGCGAACGGCTATCCCATGGGCGTTGTCGGGGGGAAAGAATCGGTGATGCGCTACTGTGTTGAAAAAGACCCTTCACGACGGGTAATGGTCGCCGGTACCTATAACGGCCATCCAATGGTGGCCGCCGCCGCCATCGCCACGTTAAAGAAACTACGGGCACGTGAGTCTGAGATCTATACCTCACTTGAAACACTGGGAGAAAGGATGCAGTCAGGTCTGGAAGAAATCTTTCGCTCACGCAATTACCCAACAACTATCGTGCGCCAAGGCTCCGCCTTCGTCGTCTATTTTATGGACCATGCACCGCGAAGCTGGCACGACATTGCGACACACAATGACTCAACTCAAGACGTCGCCTATCGAAAAACTTTAATTGAGGATGGCATATTTCACTTTCCTGTCACCACTAAACAGGGGAGTATTTCATTCGCCCACTCGGTAGCCGACATAGACGAAACACTGGAAAAGACTCAACACACCCTCAATCGTATTGGCAGTGCGTGATAAGCGCTATTAACGCCCACGACCGTGAGCCATTGATACGGGGATTAATTGTCGATCATTCTCATCACGCCCCGATGTCACTGGCCGTCCATTGGGACGGGGGTCTGATGCCTTAGCCAATAAACGCTAAGCGCTCGACACTAACTAAGATTGGCTAGTGATGTCTGTGATCTCGATGCCAAATCGGCATCGGCTAGGTGGAACCAACGTGTCAAAACAGGTATGGCTACCAAAACACACGACTCCTAGATGGCTCCTCACCAGCGACCCATCACACACTCTGGTGTGCCTGGAGAAAGTAGATGATCTCCGTGATGGGAAACAACCACAGCGACGCAACTACATCTGCCGAAATTGCTTTCTTGGCAATTCCAGACGAGCTGGCTATTAGACTGCTTCTATATACATACGTTCCCCCAAGAACCCATTCTTCCACACATCAATACATGCCTTAGCAAATTCCTCCATGTCATCGATCGAGGTTGCCGTAGCAAAGATATTGCCTGGGTTTGCACCCGACGGTCCGTATAGGTTATTACCACGATCATAAAAATAAGCGACGTCAACAATTCTTCGCGGGTTATCAGGTGAATAAACATCTTTGGGTAAGAGCCCTGGAGGATGAAACAAATACATCAGATCTCCGGGCGCCGGATACATACATTGCCATTCTCCAGGGGGGTCTTCTCCAAAAACCTCGACCACCGGCAAAAGTACATAGATTTCGTGGTTTGCATATTTTGCATGCCACATGTCTTCTTCAAGTGGCAACGCCGCACTGACCAGCTCACATGTCTTCGGTGAGTTATCCCAACGAAGCTTGAGTTTGACGCTCGCACCATTTCTACGCATGCCCACACGAATATGTTCAATACGACTAGTCACCTGTCTCTCCTATTATCCAAATCAAAACGGACACAGCTTAGCAGTTTCGGACCACTCGATCATTACTGTTAGGGAAAATTAAACTGAATAACCCAACGTGATGTAGTGAAACTGATAGGGCCCATTGAAGATACAAGTTAAGATCAAAGCTACCGAAAAATTAGTGCTGGATTAAAAACGATGACAACACCGCGCGAAGTATTTTTTGAACCATTGGAATATGAGAGGCGAGTTATTCAACTGCAGGACGCACTTATTGCGAGCGACATTGACTTGCTTGTGACCTGTGCACCCGGCAACATTTGTTATTTAAATGGATATGTATCGATGAATGTCCTCGATATCATGTTCGCGGCGGTACCGGCCCACGGGAAACCTGTTTTTTATCTTTGGCAATTCGAGCGTGGGCGCGCTGAATCCACTGTGACCGGCATGGAAACGGTGTGTTGGGATACAGGGATAGATCCAATTGAATTTCTGGTGAACGATCTCACACACCGAGGATATAAGAAGGGTCGTATCGGCATTGATACCGGCAGTACACACACATCGTTCGATACGGTACAACAACTGCTAAGCCACCTGGAAGGCCAACCTACCAAAGGTGTCGTGGAGAAGCTGCGCCTCGTGAAGTCCGCCGCGGAACAACAGTATGTCCGAGAAGCCGCCGCGATAACCGATGCCGGCGTTCAAGCCGCCATTACCGCTATAGATATTGGTAAAGACGATCATGAAATCGGACAAGCCGCTGGATCGGCTCTTCTCGATAATAAAAGTGAATTTCTTTCGCTAGAGCCAATTATTTGCGTCGGCTGGCGCTCAGGTGCACCCCATAGCCCAAGAGGTGGTACACAGGTGGAACCGGGTGATCCTGTGTTCATTGAATTATCCGGGGTACGTGCGCGTTATCACAGCCCGCTCATGAGAACAGTCAGCGCGGGACCCCCGCAAGCTGGGCTACAGGAACTGGCCGATTATTCCAACGCGTGTGTTGAAAAAATCATCGACACAATCGTTCCTGGAATACCCGCTTGTGATGTTGCAATAGCTGCAAGAGAAGTACTCACGCCTATTCGAGACAAGATTGCGTTTCACGATCTATATGCCTATCCGGTTGGGATTGGGTTCCCCCCGAATTGGATAGAGAATCCGGCGTTTTATCTATCCGTTCACAACCAGGCGCGTATCGAGGCTGGTATGGTCTTTCACCTGCCCCTGACCTTGAGGATACTCGGAGAGTATGGCGCCGGCTTTAGCGAAACGTTAATTGTGACGGAAAATGGAGCGGAAACGTTGAGTACGTTACCGCGCTCATTACACAGAAGTGACTTCTTATCGTAAACCGATTTGGCTAACAGAGCCCAGCCTAAAGGTGAAAGCGCAATAATCACCAGATGGTGAGCTATTCGACACGCATTATTTTAACGAGCCAACCGTCTCCCTCCATAGTCTGCCAACGCCGAAATCGCGAGGCCATTCGACGCGAGCTAGTAGACATGCATGCCATACGGTCGCCTGATTTGCAGTCACCACCGGTTTACCGAGTGCTTTTTCAAGAATATCGATTGCATCGATCGTCACAAGGTTGGTGCACGAAATCACTAAACCTTCCGCATCAGAGGTGTCCGCGGCAATACCCAACCGGACCACTTCATCGATAGACACATCGGCAATACCATCAACGAGGCCCATAGGGCAGACACGACTCACTCCAACATCGGCCTCCTCGAGAAACTCACCCAACTTAATGCTTACTTCTTCAACGTACGGCGCAAGGACAGCAACCTTGGTAATCTCCATGGCACGACAAGCTGCCAGAATAGCTCCTGAGGTCGTCGTGGCAACGGAACCGGATGCGCGTTCGATGCGTTGACGTAGATCAGCTTCGCCGCTGAGACCTCGAATAAAACTTGCAGAAGTACACGCGAAGGCGACCACGCTCGGGTTAATGAGGTTGAAGCTGTTTGCACACACCTCCACAGAACCGTCGTCTACGACCGCTTCCATTCCAGTCAAGTTGACCTCGCCCTGAGCCTGCGGTTGACGGGTGAAATGTAATGACACGTTCTTCGGCGCAAAACTCCAGAATTCACGGTCCAAAGCACCATCACCCGGATAAATGATTCCTATCCTAAACTCAGTCATCCCGAGGGCTCTGTTTCATTTCTCGCATCACAAAAACGGCACTGCAGTATGCCAAATAAGTACGCAATCTTGAACAGCCGATTGTACAAATTCCACTTCATCCAGACGAGGCGACCCAGTGCTTAAGCGAGCAGCGTTGGGCCGGCTTAAACTGATCCCAGGCGCCGCTCAAGCGCCTTGGTAGCTAAAGCCGCTGGAACACTAAAGAACTGCATAGTGTTTTTACGCTTTATTTGCAACGTTTTTTATCACTGCGTTAAATAGTGCGTTAAACACCAAACTATCCATTTCCCGTTGAAGGTACTGCAGGTGTTCAGCGACTGTTGGAAATCCATTGGCTTCTCCCAACGGCGGAAAACAGTAGGCGTGGGCATCGATAATCATGGTTTCCTCCTTTCCAACGTGTAACGTTCCTGGCCTATGTAAGCTTTCCGCGACCTAGAACCCGCCAGGTAAGCTCGACCTGCTCGTGTCTAACACCGACCATTTCATCGTGCAGGCAGACAGTGGTATCGCCGTATCCGACGATCCACTCTAACTTGTCACCAACCTTGATCGTATGATTTGGTTCCGCCAACTGAATGATACCGTGTTCAGCAGAGAGACTTACTGAGGCAATATCGCTCACCCCTTCCAGACGCGGCTGAGCAATATCGACACTCAGTGCTTTGCGGCCTGCATCGACGATGATTCGATCTGCAACCGGTCTGCTGGTCACGGTGGACACTACAGTCAAGGCAAACGGGTGGTCGATTCCCCAACTCTCGTAAAGCATATCAGAAAATATTCCGCCACCCGCCTGAATTTCCGTAATACCGGGAATACCTGCCGTGAACTTGAACGTACCCGTACCTCCGCAACTGACAATCTCGACCGGTAAACCGGCATTACGGCACAGGTCAGCAGTCGCAACCAATTTTCCGACTGCCTCATCACAACATGATTGACGCTTGTCAGGAGGCAGGCCAAGGCAGTGTGCTTCCCATGCCATTAGTCCGACAAACCGAAGCCCGGGGAGATCGTCGAGCGCTTTTGCAAGGTTCAGGGCACGTTCGCCTGGCGGCACGCCTGCACGATCCATACCGTTGTCGACCTCAACAACGACCCGAAGCCGTTGGTCCCTCGAATTTGCAGCCTGGGAGAGTTGCTCGCCATTTACCAGGCTATCAACTGCCACGATGACATCGGCGACATCCAACAGCTTGGCAAGCCTGCTTGCTTTTTGTTCCCCCACGACCTGATTTGCGATGAGGATATCTCTGATACCTCCCTGCGCCATCACCTCGGCTTCACTCAGTTTCGCGCAAGTGATGCCAATTGCACCTGCTGCGAGTTGAAGGTGTGCAAGCTCCGGAATCTTCTGTCCTTTGGTATGGGGGCGCCAGTTAACGCCTTTGGTGCGAAAGAACTGCGCCATGCGTGCAATATTCTGTTCGAGCAAATCCAAATCCACGACCAACGACGGGGTATCGAGGTCCCACTTTGTTGCTGCTGAGATGTTTGTCATAAGTGTTTTACCTTAAGTAGGTTGAGACGCGCATGCAACTGCCCATGGACCCATGTGATGAGCCCCTAGCTGTGGCCTGGATGGGGCGCAGAGGAATCCTCCCCCGGAGACCAGCTGGTATCTCGTTCGAAGGGAAACATCGGGCGACGACGGTGGTGAAAGTCGAAGCGGGTCAGGTCGGCGCAGGTCGATCCGGGGGTGTTCACCCGGATATGGTGGGGACAGACCTCACGATAGGCGGCGATCGGTGCGTTGACACCTTTCGCCACTAGGACCCGGAACCGGTCGGGCACGACCGCGCAGCTCGTTAGCTGCTGCTTCAGTGAAGTAATATTTTTAAAGAATAACAGTTTCAAAAAGTTAGATCGCCAAATACTCTTGGTCTCGCACACCTTAAAACCTGACGTGTGGTGGTGGTCACGTTGTAGTTCAAACTCAGACTGTTCCCCGCCAAATCCGATAACATCTTAACAGCCTTTTTCCTCACTTTATCGGAGAAAGGAAGCGAGGCGTTCTTCACCAGTGAAGTAGACAGTTGGATCAAGGGTGAAGGCAGGGGAAACCTGATGACATCCTTCAAATGAGGATTTGAGAAAGACACTAACTCGACGAGAGTGGGTCAGAGGGTAGGAAAAGAGTTGTTGGAAGATTTTTTACCCATAGCGCGGTGGGCGCACTTCAGTTCGCACGCCCACCGCCTTCGTGGAAGTTTATTCCGAAACTTGAGGTTCGTCGTTAGGTGCAGTCCTACTTGAACCACTTATTATGCCAGGACTTTTTCTTACCGGAGGTTTCCGAACGTTCCATCCAAATATTCACAAACTGCTGGAAGTGATATTCGCCTGGCGCAATCGCGTAGGAGTAGCCCTGAGGATTCACCGGTTCATCACCCAGTGTGCGCAGCTTCATCGCTGGGTTCGCTTCAATAAACATTCCCATCGTGGTTGAGTCGGTGAATACCGCATCAGCTCGTTTGCTCGCCACTTCTAGGAAAATTGTCGCCAATTTGTCTGAGACCAATGCTTTTACCTCAGCATTCACGAAGAAGACTCGAGCAAACGCCTCGTCAGCCGTTCCTGAGAGCACAGAAATTACTTTCCCAGCTTGATCCAAATCGGCATAAGTTTTCATATTGGAACTTTCAGGCACAGCAATTTCTTGGGTATCAAAGCCCCAGGCATCGGCAAACAATACTACCTGTGCCCGTGCCGCAGTTCGAAAGAGACCCACCATTCCGATATCACACTTATCCGCTAGCAGGCTAGGTATTACGGTTGCCCACGTGGAATCGACGTGCACTAGCTTTACACCCATGTTCTCTGCCAAATCTTCTCCAGCCTCGACGTTATAGCCTGTCCAATTGCCGGTCTTCGGATCCTTGTAATTCATTGGCAGTGCTTCCGCGTGGCAAATACGCAGCGCGCCATTGGATTTTATTTCTTGAATCTTACTATCTCCGGCCTGGGCAGAAGGTCCACCCAGCATTGCAAACAAACATAATGCCCCGACAAAAGTTTTCATCCATTTCATGGTAGTTTTCTCCTTAAGTAGATGTCTTTCGACATGACCTGCAGTTGGAAATCTAGCAAAATACATTGCTAAAAGTCCATTTCCTAATTTTCCTGGATACTATTCCGTAGCCCACTGATTTAAACCTAGATAACAGGAGCCAACTGTTCTACTGGCCAGTACGACGCACGAGGACCATTTCGCTTCGTCTCGAATATAAGCTAAATGGAAGAATAATAAGAAAATAGAGTAGAGCAATGGCACTAAGAAACTCGACATAACGGAAAGTCTGGGCTCCTAACGTACTCGCCTGGTAAACAAGTTCGGTAATTCCAATTGCCGATAGCAAGCTGGACGCTTTTATCAATTCAGTAAGAAAGTTAACAAAAGCCGGCATCATTCGTCGTATCGCCTGCGGAAGAATTACAAATCTCCAGACTGGAATTTTGGGGAGACCTAAAGCCAAGGCGCCTTCAATCTGCTCTCGTGGAACGGCCAATATTCCAGCACGAAAAATCTCTGCCAGAAAAGCACCCGAATAAAGCGATAACGCCAGAATACCGCAAGTCTCTGCGGATAGCCTGAGATCGAACAGTAACGGCAAGCACGAATAGACCCAGAAGATAAGAACCATCTCGGGTATGGTACGAAAGAAATCGATAAAATTCGTAGCGAGTTGATATTCAATACCTCTTTCCATCAACTTTCCAAGACAGGCAATCAACCCAATTATTACTCCGAAACCTAGGGACACTGTTGAGATTATGACGGTCATCCAAAGACCCTCGAGCAACACGGGAAAGAAGCGTATTAGAGTATGTAAATCAAATTCCATGGCAGTTATCGCTCGCCTTCCCGCAAATGACGTTCAAGCCGTAAAGTTCCACGACTCATTAGATAGCCAACAATGCAATACATGCAAGCAGCTACAGTTAGTACCTCGATCGGTTTAAAAGTAAAGTTACTGATCCTTGTTGACACAGTCATCAATTCGCTAATAGAAAGAATTGATAGGATTGACGTTGCTTTGAACAGACTAATCGCGAGATTTGCCAGTGGCGGAATAATGATTCTTAGAGCTTGTGGCAGGACAATTTCAGTCCACCGTGGCCGCAGCGGAAGACCCAAAGCAAGGGCTGCCTCCCATTGACCACGCGGAACTGCTCCGATTCCTGCTCGCACGATTTCCGAGAAATAGGCACTCGATTGAAGCCCCATGGCGATGAGTCCACTCTGAAACGCAGTAGTGGTAAAACCCGTTAAGATAGGTAGGGCGAAGTGAACCCAAATTAACATGACCAGGATCGGTGTGTTACGAAAGATTTCTACGTAGATAACTACAATCCAACGTAAGATTGGAAGCGAAGACTGGCTAACGATTGCGAGTAATGTTCCAACTACCAATCCTATCGCCGTAGCAATTAATGCGATCATTAAGCTCATGCCAAGAGCCCAAACCATAACCTCGCGATATTCCCACACCGTCGAGAACTCGAGGGCACGCACAAGATCCCAGTTAAGATGGTAGATAACAATTGCCGCCAGAACGGCTAATCCTATCCAAAATACCAGTTTGGCCTTCATCTTCATCTTTAATAGAAAGCTCTCAATTTCCCTTATCAATGACGCCAAAACAACGCTGCGACCTTTGCCTCCTCGGATAATTCAACTGAAGTTTACATTACACCACAGGTTACGGTTGCCACGATCACCCTTCCAATTTGTTCATGTACTCCGTTCGGATTTATAACCAATATGGAGTTTTAGCCAGTTGAGAAAAGTGACCAATCTGAACGATTTCTTGGTACAAGAAAAACAACCGCAGCACATACGCTACAGCAGACAAGAGTAATGTTGTTGCGTTGCAGAATTGAGGACTGATTGCCGTCCCAATGCTCGTGACTCTAAGGACTGGCGCTCAAGTTCTGATTTAAACGACGATTCCGGTGGAGCTGGAGAGGCTATCACAAAGCCGTTCAGGGTTCTGCCTATCCTGATTGTGCCTGACTGAGAACCATACCCGTGAATTTGGTGTGGTACTGTCAGTATTTGTGGCATCTGAGAACTGGGCTTGTTAAGTCGAAGATGACTGATTTGGGATGCATACTTTGATGAAGTAATCAATTAGTAGTTAGTGGAATTAGCCAAGAGTCTGGGAACAGCTAGGCCTGGCGCTTTCTAGTGAGCAGAGAAACCACTGAACAAACTTAATCAAGAATCATTTCCATTTTATTCAGAGAATTAGGAAATTTAATGACGACACAAACTGGTTTGCCGATGAGTTGGTCAGAATGGTTTGCACTTGATGCTATCGATCTCGCCGATCTAATTCGCAAAGGAAAAATTACACCTAATGAAGTAGTTGCACAGGCCACGGCGGGCGTGCAACGGGTGGACAGTGAACTGGAGGGCGTCCTAGAGCTTTTCGAGGATGTACGCCAAAATGCAGATTCCAATAACCCAAATCGGTCAGGCACTCTCTACGGCGTGCCAATATTTCTCAAAGATCTTGGCTCGCGAATGGCTCAACGTGCCCAAGAATCGGGATCTCGCCTATTACGCGGCAATATCTCGGATGTTACCGACCCATTGATTAACAACTATTTACGAGCGGGATTAATCCCATTCGGGCGATCAACTACACCCGAATTTGGGATGACATTCGATACGTCGACTAACTACCTTGGTACAGTTAAGGTGACACGAAATCCATGGAATCCGGAACACACGCCGGGTGGTTCATCAGGAGGATCCGCCGCCCTCGTTGCAGCCGGAGTCACACCCATCAGTATGGCGTCGGATGGAGGAGGTTCCACTCGAATTCCCGCCTCATACTGTGGGCTCGTAGGACTCAAGGCATCGAGGGGCCGTATATCAATGCCTCTGAACCAGAGCGAGTACACCTGGCGAATTGCTGTGGAAGGCGTGGTGACCCGAACCGTGCGTGATAGTGCAGCTGTGCTCGATTATCTCCATACCAAACCAGCGGGAGGCACGTTTTATCCAATGGCCTCACCACAGGGTTCTTATCTTGAATCGCTAACTACACCACCCCAACAGATGAAGATTGCGTTGTCAACTGGACGTTGGGGTCGAGACGTGGAGTGTGATGATGCAGTAGTAGACAGAATCCTTGCGGTTGCCCACGTCCTTGAGGATCTTGGACATAACGTACAAGAGATTGAAGATGACGAACTGTGTGACTGGGAATTGATGTGGAATACTTACATCACTCAATGGATTTGTGGCCGCGTAATGTACTTGCCGGTCGCACAATTACATGGTGTGAATCCAACCGAGATGGAGGGAATGCTCTCCCCTATGGTCTTTCGACATTTCGATAAGGCACAGTCTTACACGACCCTCGACCTACTACAGGCCATGGCTGGTAATAACACCATAACCCGATCATTTAGTGGTTTTTTCGAAAACTGGGATATTTTGTTGTGTCCAACCCACGCAATTCGGGTGCCGGTTGCTAACGGCCCATACAGCTTGTTGCGTGACGAGCCACTTGAATCTTGGCTTTCAAGAATGGTCGATGCCTGTCGCTATACGATGCCTGGTAACGAAGCAGGTTTGCCCGGTATTTCCATACCCACAGGTGTAGACGATGATGGGTTGCCGGTCGGCGCAATGCTCTATGCGGGACAAGGGCGTGAGGACTTGGTTTTAAGACTTGCAGCTGCCATCGAGGTAGCAAAGCCAGAATGGTTCGCGCAAATGCCACTGATTAATGTCGACCGTACGTGATAGTTGAGTTTTGGAAAATTACCCAAGATGCCTTCTCTGGAGTTATTATTTCCGCACATGTTTAGCACACACTTGGTCAACTCCTCTTCTGAACTTGAATATCGCCCATAATTCTGAGCAACCTGCAGGTGGGCTAAACCTCGTTGAGGTATTGGTCTACGCCAATCCGGCGTCATCGCAGTTGAATTTATTGTAAGAACCCGCCACAAATGTAATGAAACAACATCGAATTGGACTGAATAAATCATGACTGAACCGAGAGAAATATTCTTTGATGCGATCGAATATCAGCAGCGAATAGATAAAGTTCGAGAGGAAATGGTCAAGGCTGGAGTGGATCTGCTAATCATGACTAACCCAGCCCATGTCTGTTACCTGGTCGGCCACTTCACACAGGCTGTACACGATCTCATGTTTCTCGCATTGCCTATGGAGGGAACACCGTTTCTTCAGTTGCCACAGTTTGAACATCCCCGCTACCACGTTAGTGGAGTCGGTGCTGAGGTAGTTAGCAGCTGGAATCTTGGCACAAACCCTGCCGATGCCGTTGTCCGGGAAATTGAGAGACGAGGGCTGCGATCGGGATCAACTGCTGTCGAGGTAAGTGGCAGTTACACCCCCTTTACCGTTATAGCCCAACTGCTCGACGGGCTTGACGCTAAACCGCTACAAAACTTGGTAGATGAAATAAGGCTGGTCAAGTCTTCCTCGGAACTTACCTACTTGCGAGAGGCAGCACGGATAACCGATGCAGGGGCACAAGCCGCGCTTGATTCTTTTCGCGAAGGCGCTGTCGATCATGATGTTGCGGCGTCTTCATTGGCTGCACTGGTTTCGTCAGGATCTGAAGCGCTAACAATAGATCCGTTTATTTGTTTTGGCTGGCGAACTGCTGCCCCACACACAAATCGAGGAGGTGACGTTGCTCAAGCCGAAGATCCGCTTTTTATTGAACTCGGCGCATCAAGAGCCCGATACACCGCACCTTTGATGCGATCAGCGGTTGCGACTCGAACTACTACAGCTCTCACCGAACTTGCTGACGTGTCCGACGAAATAATAACAGCCGTCTGCGATACAACCAAAGCGGGAGTGCCTGTAGCTGAAGTTGCCGCCGCTGGCCGTAAAGTAATTGAGCCGATTCTGTCTAGAGTCCTCTGGCATCATACTTACGGCTATTCGGTTGGCTTGAGTTTTGCACCCTCTTGGGCAGACTGTTCACATTTTTTAATCAATGAAAAGAATAAAGGTGTGTTGGAAACCGGTATGGTTTTTCATCTTCCAACGCAGATACGAGTTGATCGTCAATACGGTGCGGGATTCAGCGAGACCATCATTGTCACTGACAATGGCTGTGAAATACTCAGCCAACTACCTCGTCAATTAGTCGTGCGGTAAAGTCGGCTGACTACCGCTCAGGAGAACACCTGCATCGGATGCTTGGCAATCATATCCGAGTAGTTTGAGACTGTGCCACAACGTGGCTTGGTTGCCAGCGATGACGGGGCGACCCATTTTAGCTTCCAGATTCGGGATCAGTGCGATTGCGCTGATGGCTGTATCGGGAATCAGCATTGGGTGTGCTCGATTTGGAAGCGCGTGATCAAACTGGATGACGGTGCTCTGAATATCTAAGTCATTGGATTCTGTTTCATCGATACAGTCCAGCGACAACATTGCCGCGACATGGACTCCGGCATCATCAAGAAATTGTAGAAACCTGTGGGATAGTTCTGCAGGATACGGGCTGACAACGTCAACGGTATCAGCACCTAAAGTCCTAACCGCTTCAAGCATTGCCAGAGACGTGCTCGTTGCCGGCAGACCGGTGGCCTTGCTCAGCGCGCTAACTTGGTTCTCCGACCATGTCAGCCCACCTACAAAACTTGCACAGGTACAAGGCCAGGATAATGCTTCACAACCCATCTCGGCGAGCTTTTCTGCAGCCTGTACCAAGACGTCTTCCAAAGCTGTCTCATAAGCCGATTCGATCGTGTGTAGACCTTTACTACCACCATGAGCCTCTACAGTTCGAGTCTGGATGTTTGGGTATCCGAACAATTCGAACCATTTATCGTACTGTAGTGTTTCAGGTTCACTGATCTCATTGTCGTGGGTAAATGGGAGAATGCCGGGAATAATTAATCCTAGCCGACGCTCCTCCGATAAATTATCTGTCATGCTTATCTTTCTCTTTATTCCTGGTGTGGCCAACGGCAAAGCTTGTATAGCAATTGATCGGTGGATTCAAGTTTAGGAATGTCCTCAGAAAATTCGAAATGCAAGTTTGGAACTTGGTCAAACCGCCTGTGACAACCAGGCATCAATCTGGTTCTATGTACATAGTTTCACCAGCGGCCCCAGAAAACCAGACATCGCGGCAGGCCTCTGCAAATTCCTCCAGTTCTTCGAAGGATGTTCCTGTAGCAAACAGGGTAGTTGGGCTGATCCCGTAAGGACTGATTAGCGTATTTCCCCGCTCATAAAAAAAAGCGAAGTCAAGAATTAGGCCTTCCTCATTCACCGGCATTTCTTGATTCGAGAGAGTGTTGCCGCCAGAAAAACCACCCGTTTGAAGTGAACTAACGGGTGCGAACAAGAGGTCGCCCGGGCCAGGGTACAAGCAGGTCCATTCCTGTGGAGGAGTCGGTTCCGGAAGTGGCACTAGGTTATAAATTTCGTTGTTAGCATATTTTGCGTGATAAACCTGACTTTCGACAGGAAGCATTGTCGTCACAGCCGCGCACGTTCTTGGGGAACAATCCCACCGCATACGGAGTCGCGTACTGATTCCATGATTGCGAAGACCCAGGCGAATAAACTTTAGTTCTTTCGTATCCATATTTTCTGTCCTTAATTAATGCTGTTAATCCAGCAGGTAGAACTTAAATTTATTAGATTACCTGAACCGAGGATCGTAATGATAGGGTTGCGTTAGTAGTCCAGCCAGTGAGCCGCGAGAGCTTTCCAGATGAAACAGATGTCTGGACCGGGTGTGATCATAGAAGCTATATCTGCCCCGCAATGGCACCCTCTTTGCAATGGATTGGCTCTGAAATCGATAGGAATGATATCCCGACACTTGCCCGGTGTTGTTAAATATGGAGGCGACCTAGAAGCCCAGAGTGCAATGCTTGTCGCATTCTGCTTGGCCGGCATCACTTTCGTTACGTTAGAACGATAGTGCTTATTCGTTGTATCAGTAGACGCATGGCCTAAAAGAAACGCCACATAATGTCCATCGGGTCAGCGCCATCCGTTTCCGGGTCCGTCAGGGCCCGGCAGCCCGAAGACCTGCCGATCGTCGGCCTCGCGCTGCGCGAGGAAAAGAAACTGGTCGACAAGATCACCAAAGGCGCCAAGATGCACAACTAGGTAGTAAGACGGTGGACCTAATCCCACCAAATGAAGAAGAACAGCCACAAAGGAATAACGAGCCAGATGGCCCACTTCCTGCCCCACAACCATTTCCAAAGTTTCTTTACCAAGGCGATAGCAGTAACAGCAGAAAGGTCAGGACTAGAAACCTAATAAAGCGGTTCATACCTAGCCGCGGTGTCGCAATTCTCAGGCTTTGTTGCCCAAGTGTTGATCAACGAGCCGCTGTAGGAGTGGAACGAAATGTGAGAAAGGGTACGTTTCTCCGCCCTCGCGTTTACCTGAGTCATCCAGGTGGCGAACCTGTATGATCTGTTTCAGATTCGGGTTTTTCTCGAATGCTTTGACTTCATCATTGCTCATTGGGCCGCCCTGCAGATTTAAGGAGTGGACGGATGCCGGTGACAATCGATCAATGTATTTTGGCCTGGTCGCGCACAGGTAGCGTTTGGCGGCGACGTCCGTTACCGGAGCTATGATCTCGAACTTGCCGGGATCGCTTGATTTAGACACCGCGTCTACGGCGCTTCCCAACGGGGAGAGTAATACGTCCGCGCGCCCTGTACTAATCAGTTGCATTCCGTTTTGAATATTACCCTCCCACAGGACTAATTTATCTCGAGGAATTCCCGCGCCCTTTGCCGCAATGTGTTCAAAGGAACCTGGGGCTGTTGCGGCAGTCGCCGTTGGGTGATTCTTCAGTTCAGCGAAACTGGTTATTGATAATGGATTGCTTTTGAGCTTCACAAATGCTTCGGCGTCACACAAAATAGGTTCAGAAAAAATAATTGCCTTGCACCGCTTAGGATTAATGAATAGCCCGCCGGAGACCATGTCATAACGACGTGCCTGTAATCCCGGTATCATCGCACCCCAATCGATTAGAACACCTCTAAACTCACCGATCCCTGATTCTGCCAGCACAGCCTCAACGACTTCAGGTAACACGCCAACCATCTCCCCATTTGATTTCAACTCAGCGTAGGGCAATTCCTGATTCACTGCCGTTTTCACATATCCTTGTTTCTTTTATCCGATCGAGTGAACCGTCAGCCATAACAGGTTGCATCCCTGTCGCCGCAAGAACTAGAAACCCAACCGCCGTGCCAATAACTTTATGCGACCACTTCATCGTTAACCTCCTTCCGTTGTAAAAATAAACCATTAGAACCTCACCAAATTTTTTTCACTCTAACAAGCAACCTATCACTACCTGAAGACAGCCTACAAACTAATACCGGCTGCCACGATTTTCTTCAAGAAGGCCTGGGTTCGCTCCTGTTTGGGATTCCTGAAGATCTCGCCTGGTGGACCTTCTTCCACAATCTGACCACCATCAAAAAATAAAACTCGATCAGCAATCTCGTGTGCAAAATGCATCTCATGGGTAACAAATAACATGGTCATATCGGTCTCCTCTGCGAGTTGGCGCAGGACAATCTGCACTTCTTCCACCAACTCAGGGTCGAGAACCGAAGTGACCTCATCGAAAAGCATAATCTTTGGACTCATATTGAGAGCGCGGGCAATCGCCACGCGCTGCTTCTGACCTCCCGATAACTGTGCCGGGTACTGGTCGACCTTATCTGTCAGTCCCACCATCTCGATAAGCTCAAGCGCGCGTTTTCTTGATTCTTCCTTCGGTATGCCCAAAGCGAGCATTGGTGGGTCAGCCACGTTGCGTATCACAGTCAAGTGCGGAAAAAGATTGAACTGCTGAAAGACCATTCCAATAGAGCGACGCATCTCCCGAAGATGGGATTCACTGGCCGGCTGCAGGCTACCGTTACTCTCTTCATGCCAGAGCTGCCTGCCTTCGACTTGTACAGTGCCGCCCTGAATATTTTCCAGTGTCATAAGAATTCGCAGAATCGTCGTCTTGCCAGAACCGCTTGGACCAATAAGCGCAATTCGCTCTTGCGGCTGAACGGTAAGTGACAAGTCTTTAAGAACCTCAAGCGCACCAAAGCTCTTACAGACTCCATCGAATCGAATGATCGGCTCCGTCATAAGACAATCACCATCTAATTTTCAGTTGATCACTGATCCGACGGAAGCCGTGCCGGTCACAAATCGATAAAGACACATTTCTTCATGAACTGAGGATCACAACACAGCACTGGAAAGGACAAGGTTCATCTTAAAGCAGACAACCATGCTCTCGTCAGTGTAATCACTCGGCCCAAATCAATGTTAGTGGAAAGTGGTCAAATCTAAACTACATGATTAATATCTGTAACAATCTTAAAACCATTAAACATCTGTCAAGCCCACACGGGAACCAAACCCACTGACTGTGACACGATGTAAAAACGCAAGTACAGGTACAAGCGACCGATGAAAATGAAATTTAGCCGCCGAGAGTTCACGCTGCGAACCGATAAAGTACGCGCTCGAATGGATAAAGCAGGTATTGATGTGTTGTTGGTTACTGATCCGGCAAACATGAATTATCTAACGGGCTACGACGGCTGGTCATTCTATGTCCACCAGATGGTTGCTTTGAGTTTGGATGAATCGGAGCCCGTCTGGATTGGTAGGCCAATGGACGGGAATGGAGCCCGTGTCACCACTTATCTTAAAGAAGAAAACATCCTTGATTACCCGGATTATTACGTACAATCAGAACATCATCACCCCATGCATCGTGTGGCAGAGATCGCTAAAAGCCGGGGCTGGCACAAAAAGCGGATTGGGGTCGAGATGGAGGCGTATTATTTTACTGCCGGCGCCTTTGCAGCCCTTCGACAAAAATTGCCTAGGACGCGATTCAAGGACGCCCACCACCTGGTCAATTGGGTTCGCATCATTAAGTCACGAAAAGAACTTGAATACATGACACAGGCAGCTCGCATACTGGAACGCATGATGAGAGTTGCCATAAAAAATGTGCGGCCAGGAATTCGCCAATGTGATGCGGCAGCTGAGATTTGGCGCGCTGGCGTCGCCGGCACCCGACAATTTGGTGGAGATTATCCCAGCATCCCCCCCATGCTACCTACAGGCGCAGGCCTCGCCGCACCTCATTTAACATGGTCAGATGAAAAGTTTCAGCGTGGCGAAGGCACAGCGCTCGAATTGGCCGGCGTGAGACATCGATACCAGTGTCCAATGGCTCGAACCGTGTTTTTAGGCCAGCCACCCAAGAAAATGCGTGACTCAGCCAAAGTTGTCCTAGAGGGACTCCAATCGGCGCTCGACGCAATGACACCAGGCACGACGGCTGAAGAAGTCGAGGCCGCATGGCGACGTGTCATCAGTCGTCACGGTATCACCAAAGATTCGCGCATTGGGTATTCAACGGGACTGAACTATCCACCTGACTGGGGCGAGCAGACCATCAGTTTACGTGCGGGCGATAAAACAGTGCTTCAGGAAAACATGACCTTGCACTGCGTACCGGCCATCGCGATGGATGGCTGGGCTATCGAACTTAGTGAGTGTGTCAAAGTGACCAACAAGGGCGGGAGACCATTGTGTAACTTTCCCAGGAAGTTATTTGTCAAACGCTAATATTTCGTGGATCAACGACTCCGGTAAAACGTCTCTCATCATCAGGTTTTCCATGATGCCGCGGGCTCAAAAGGAAACATGGGCCGCCGACGAAATTGATAATCAAACCCACTGAGATCCGACGCCGTTACACCCGGCGTATTGACGCGTATAAAGTGAGAACACAACGATGCGTAGGCCGCCAACGGTGAATTAACACCTTTGGCTACAAGGACCTCAAATGCCTGTGGATCTAGATCACAGCAAGCGAACTGGCCCAGGCTCCAAGGTACGATGCGCTTCGAGGTCAACATCACCGTTAAGCCAGACGCGATCGTTACTACCGCCGACTTCCCTTGATCGAAATTCACGATGCCACCATGGCGAGCCTCGTCCTCGCTAAATTGTCCCTCATACAACCCCTCTACCCGGATGCGTGCCACCAAAGCGTCACCGTGTAAAGCGTCTGTGGCACCACCCATCGAGAGCGTCAGTTCAGCTCCAACCCCTGCTTCATCCGCAACAGAGACCGCTACGGGATCAAACAAACAAATGAATGCTTTCGAAATGCTGCAGCGAACCAATGCGTGCGCAAGATGCGTTGAATCGGCCGGCGAACCGCCCCCCACATTGTCACCCATATCTAATAGGCACACTCGACCTTGCAGAGGTTTAATTTCCTCCAAACAACTGTCAATGTCGGCCGCCGTTGCAGTGAACTGGGTGCGCTCACTCCACATTGCATCAGATAATTCAGTGGCGATAGCCGCAGCAAGACTCTCGTCCTGGTCAGTGACAGCAATCACTGCACTACCCATCTCAGCGACATCCGCATAAGGAAAGCCCTGCAGAATGCTGATCGACAAAACACCCGATCTGCCACGCAAAGTGTCAGCCACATGATAGAGCTCAAGGCAAGGAGATTCGGCTGTCGCCTGGCGTTCAATATTCATAACAAATGGAGGAAACACTGCCCGTTGCACCGGTGTGACTTCCCCCTTCAGAGATCGTGACATCAGTATCGCCGCTTCCCTGCCTCGCTCAAACTGATCCACATGGGGATTGGACCGATACGCAATTAACGCATCTGTCGCATCGACCATCATCGGCGACAAATTCGCATGCAAATCGAGGGTCCCAATGATGGGAATCAATGACCCCACCTCAGCCCGCAACCGCGCTAACCAATGCCCATCGACATCGGGATATGAACTACTGACCGTGGCCCCGTGTGGCGCCACGAGGTAACCATCTAAGGGACCGGCAAGCGCTACCTGCTGAAACATCCGTGACATCAATTCAGAAAATGTCGCAGCGTCCATAGCACCGTAAGGTAAAGCACGCGCAGCGAACAATGGAACTGCGCTAAGCCCCTGTTGTGCAAGGCCTGCTAGGAAGCCCCCCACTTCGTGGTGAGCACCACTTAATGCTGTCCGCACCGACTCACCCTCAAGCAATAAGTCGTCCGCGAAATGTTGGACGGTCGTACTCCCAGAAACAAAAGTGTTCGATTCCTGGAGAAGGGACAAAATGCCGACCCGCATGATCACCTCGCTTGCCTAATCAGAGAATGCCATGTTCAGCGAACATATTCTCCAGAGTCTCTCCGCCAGCCAATTTCTCGCGCACAACATTCTCCTCTCGCACCTTGGCCATCGACTGCGAAAGCACTTCTCGAACCGCGTCCTTGGGAACAATGAGCACACCGTCCAAATCCCCAAAGACTAAGTCGCCGCTATGGACAGGCACTCCGTTGATCTCACCGGGCACATCGAACCAGGTCATCTTCCCTCGATACTTGGTATCGACCGGGCTAAGGAAACCCGAATACACAGTGAACCCCATCTCCTGGATAAGTCGTGCATCCCTTACACCACCATCGGTAAGGCAACCGGCTGATTTCAGGTACGTAGCGCGTGTCGACAACAGTTCTCCCCACGGAGCGATACGAGTATTTCCGTGACAGACCAAGACCGGAATTTCATCTTCCTTCAGGCTATCTATCAGTCGAAGCTCCTGCTCGTAAACCTTCACATCGACGTCATCATGATAGATAGGCGAATACAGGCCAACCCGCGCCCACCCGCACAACACAGTACTGGGATCAAGAGGTCGAATCCCTGGCTTTAACACCTGATTACGGTAGCCCAGACTGTCGAGGGTATCGGAGATTACGGCACTGTAAAGTGTTGATCGAGCCATTGCCAAATCGATCGTTACAAGGCTCATGCGATCTCCACGATCATTTCAACTTCAACAGGGATATCCCCAGGAAGTGACCCCATACCGACCGCAGAACGCGCCGCACGACCTGAATCCCCAAATGCTTCAACCATGAGATCGGAGAACCCATTGATCACTGTTGGATGATTTGCAAAAGAGGGATCCGCGTTAACCATTCCGAGCACCTTAACTACCTGCTTCACACGATCAAGATCACCAATCTCTGCTTTTAACGAGGCCAAACAACCCAACCCTACCAATTGCGCTGCCGCATACGCGTCTTCTTCCGAACAAACACTCGGAACTCTTCCTACCACGTAGGTTCCGTCGTGCCGGCGCGGCCCGTGACCTGACACATAAACCAGGTTACCAACCGTCTTCGCCACCACATAGTTTCCCAACGGGGTTGGTACCGTAGGCAGTGTGAGGGACATGGCGGACAATCGTTCTTCAACTTTGGACATTACACCTCCTATTGAGTTTACTCATCGCAATCGATTGCTTTCACAAACCGACGCGTTTCCTTAACCAAAAGCTAGTCATTAAATCTGACATATTCATTAACGATGGTAAACCGTTATAACAAAAGGGAAT
>Ga0209403_10001865_pt1 | contig 26437 bp, 24 predicted proteins | sample ArcticOcean_MG_C_8_FD_187440 | JGI IMG/M metagenome (GOLD analysis project Ga0209403, IMG submission 187440) | Marine microbial communities from western Arctic Ocean - ArcticOcean_MG_CB11_86 (SPAdes) (version 2) | ecosystem: Environmental > Aquatic > Marine > Oceanic | place: Arctic Ocean... | reverse complement strand
GTGCACAAAGCAAATGGAGGTGGCGGCACGTTTGCCGTCTATCTCAAGGAAGTAAAGACGAGACGCTCCAACGCGGGCCATGTTGGTAACGACGGCGCGGAAGAACTCTTCACGGTAGTCCGTCATGAACTCAGCCTTGTCTGGCGTGCTCATGCGGTGCAGTCGGACGAAATCGTCCAGGTTGGCGGTGATATCTTCGGCCGTCGAGTACTCGACGTGCTTTATCTCTGCGGACCGCTCCAGTCGACGCAACTTCCTGCGCAATTCGTGGCGATCTTTTTTGCCGAGCCCGGACACATAATCTTCCCAGTTGTCAGCAAGTTCTATGCCCGGAGAAACGTCTTCAAACGTCTCCTCAACCTGCCACCCGGCTGCGCGAGCTGCCTCAGGAACCGCCTTGTACGCGACCGACCACTCCGGTACCGAGGTCAGCCTGAGTGAGTTCAGCGACTCAACGCCGGAAATATGACCGATTACGGTCTCGTAAAAGGTGGTCTCGTCTATGCCGGAGTGGAGGAAATGGTGATAGTCAACCAAATCCGACTCTCCAAGGAAAGACAGCTCGTTTCCACGACGCATGAAGGGCGCGAGTCCCTTTACTGCTCCATCCTGTCGGACCGTTAGTAACTTGAGATCGGCATCGCCACCGAACATGGTCCACCAGGTCTGTTGCCAGGCCGGGGTAGCGAACGGCGAGAGGTCTGACGACTCAACTAGAAGCCGCTCCCAGTCTTGGGCAACGCTGTCGAAGGTCTCAATGCTGACCTCCAGATTATTCAGGGGAAGATTACTCACAGGGACGCGTCCTCTTAATACTCGTACAAACGCGTCTCAACCCTTGAGTTCTGTTGGAGCCATATGAAGTTTCCGTGACTGTAGACCTGTATCTGTGATTGAGATGAATGATTATGAGTCGCCCTTGAGGAGCGCCTCGAACTGAGAAAACTCCGGCTCGACGTATTCCAACCCCACCGAAGCTCGTTGCTCCGCGGTGGATGGATCTTTCAATCCGTTACCGGTCAAAATGCACACAACGGTGCGACCGGCTAAAGATACTCCAAGTTCAGGCAGTCTGATCAATCCTGCGACGGAAGCTGCCGAGGCAGGTTCACAGAAAATTCCCTCTTGCCGGGCCAGTTTCAGATAAGCGGTGATGATCTGGTCGTCCGTCACTGCCTCGATTATGCCGTCTGATTCGTCTCGGGCCGCCTCCGCGTATTGCCAACTTGCAGGGTTGCCGATCTTTATAGCTGAGGCGATGGTGTGGGGCTTGAGAACAGGAGCACCATCGACTATCGGCGCGGAGCCAGCGGCCTGAAAGCCCATCATGCGCGGTACACGCCCGTCGGCATGGTCTTTGTATTCGTTGAATCCACGCCAGTAAGCCGTGATGTTCCCTGCATTTCCGACGGGAATACACAGGAAGTCCGGAGCATCACCAAGCTCATCCACGATCTCAAATGCCCCGGTCTTCTGGCCCTCGATTCGGTATGGATTGACCGAGTTAACGAGTGCAAGTTCGAGTTTGTCTGATGCTTCTCGTACCAGTTTCAGGGCATCGTCAAAGTTGCCGTTTACTGCCAGAACTCGCGCTCCGTACGCCATAGCCTGCGCAAGTTTGCCTATCGCAATCTCGCCGGCAGGTACGACCACGACGGTGCTGAGGCCGTAACGGGCTCCGTAAGCGGCCGCTGATGCGCTGGTATTGCCTGTGGAGGCGCAGATGATGTGCTGCGCTCCGTCCTCGATCGCCTTGGCGACGGCGAAGCACATACCGCGGTCTTTGAAGGACCCTGTGGGGTTGGATCCTTCAAGTTTGAAATAGAGCGCTTCACACCCAAGCTCCGGACCGATCACCCGTGAGCGCACAAGGGGTGTGCTTCCCTCTTCCAGTGTGACTATTGGCGTGCTGGAGGTCATCGGCAGATAGCTGCCGTATCGTTCCATTACGCCGCCGAGCATTCCCAAGCAGAAGCTCCGAGCCTGGGTAAACCTGCTGTCTGCATCGCACGTACGCTCGCGAGAACCAGCATGATTGTGCCCAGAATTAGTGAGTTTGTTAAACGGGCGATTACCTGCCCGAGGGGTAAGTCTCCACACGAATCAGGTTAGCGACGGTGTCTACATCACCGAGAGCTTCGATACGTTCGACCGCTCTCTGCATATTAGCCTCTAGCGCCGGGTGCGTCATTATGACGAGATCGGCGTTTCCCTTGTCCGGGTCGGAGTCCATCTGCAAAACAGACCCGATGCTGATTTCCATATCTCCCAGTGCACCGGCAATCTGAGCTAGTACCCTTGGACGGTCTCTTACCGTCAAGCGCATGTAGTACTTGCACTCGTGTCGCTCCATATCAAGCAGGGCAAGATCGGGGTCAATCGGCCTTGCTTTTGGGACGTTGCCGCCGCCGTTGCATACGGAAGCGGAACGAAGTACGTCGCCCATAACGGCGCTCGCCGTGGGTTCAGCGCCGGCTCCGCGACCCTGGAACCATAGAGGCCCAACGAGATCCCCCTCAGTTTCCACAACGTTAAGAACGCCTTCCACGTTGGCCATCGGTACATCAGTCGGAACAAGCGCCGGGTGTACCCGCACCAGTAAACCGCCGTCTTCTCGCCGCGCCGCAGCCAGAAGTTTTATGGTGTAGCCGAGATCTTTGGCGTATCGGAAATCTTGCGATTCTGTACGCCTTATCCCCTCACGATAGATCTTGTCGGTCGGGACCGACACTCCGAAGGCGAGTCGGGCCAGGATCGAGATCTTGTACATGGCGTCGTAGGCGTCTACGTCCGCCGTCGGATCTGCCTCTGCAAAGCCCAGATTCTGTGCGTCTTCAAGCGCCTCGCCAAACGACGCGCTGCCGGATTCCATCTGGGTCAGGATGTAGTTGGTCGTGCCGTTGATGATGGCTCTCAGTCCGAGAATCTTATTGGCGGCAAGATCGTTAAGAAGCGGGTTGATAATCGGGATTCCGCCGCCAACGCTGGCCTCGTACTGGAGAGAGACGTTGTGCGCTGCGGCAAGGCTTCTGAGGCGCTCTCCGTGTTTGGAGATAACCTCTTTGTTTGCTGTAACGACGTGCTTGCCTGAGGTTAGTGCGCGTGAGATGTAATCCAGCGCAGGCTCTTCGCCGCCCATGAGTTCTACGACGATGTTGACGTCTGACGAGCCAAGGATTGCATCGGCGTCGGTCGTAACCGTGCCTTCCGGAAGTGCGACCGACCGTTTTCGTGACGGGTCGCGGATAAGAGCACCGCAAAGCCGGAGGCCGTTAGCCTGTCCCTGATTGGAGAGGATTGAAGACGCCACCGCCGATCCAACGACGCCAAGGCCGAGCAATCCGACCCCAATGGGCGCGTTTGTTGAGTGTCCGTCTGTAGCGTCCATAGTTACTGATTTAAACCGGACTGGGGCAGGGTAATAGGCGTAGCGGTGGGTGCGATATTTGTGTTGAGGACCTGCAGGTTGATCCAGGCGAAAATTTCGCTATCGAAGTTCAGCTTGTAGTCGTCAATCAGGACACGCTGGTCTTCAAGCCACACGGCCAACGCATGGTCCGTCAATGCATCCAGATCCTCTGAGTCAAGCTCTCGCACTTCAGAAACCTCGTCGATGTAGTAGAAGCGGTAGACGGAGTCCTCCCCGATCCATACAGCGTCGCTGAGGGTATTGGATTGGAGATTCTTTTCCCCGTTGGCGTTGCGCCCGAAGACCAGATCTTCTACATCTTGATTTTCGATAATGAACTCTGGTGTCCAGCCCAGACTGCCACGTGTTCTCTGAACGCCTACTTCTTCCGACAGATCAACAGCAACATCCCCGATGAGGTCGCCAGATATCAGGCGGCGCTGGGCTCGCTCAATATTTGGATTTGTGCCACGGAGAAATTCAAGCGAGTACAGGTGAATCTGTGGCTGAAGAAGCGAGACATCTTGCTGCAAAGCGCGGCGGGCTTTCTCCCGGAACAGCCCTTTTCGGATGATGTCCGTGTAGGCATCTTCGCTCAGCTGTATCCGGTTAAGAAGTTGTCGGAAGGCCTCATCGATATCTGACTTGACTCCAGATTCCGAAGCCATGGCCGTCGTTAGTCCGCGAAAACCAATGGTTTCCCGGATAGCACCCTGGACTTCATCTTCAGTCACCGTAATGCCGAGTAGAGGGGCCTTCTGGTAGGCGATCTCGTTCTCAGACATTGCCTCAAGGGAACTCAGGAGTTGATCAAGGACGCTGAACTCGTTGCCACTCTCAAGCGCAAGTCGCTGATGGAATCGGACAAAATCTACGACATCACCGCGCGTGTAGATCTTGTCATTGACCTGAACAGCGATCTCCCGGGAAGGAAGGACAAACTCGCGCACGAACCCGTATATGGGTACGGTAAGGATGACGAGGAATATGAGGAATCCGCCGATTATGTAAGGGCGGTTACGCCTGCTCTGAGCCTTTTTCTCGGCGACCAGCTCGCGCCGATTGAGCAGGCGCGTCTGTGGCCGGGATACCGGCGTTGACTCGACTTCGTCACTCTGGGAGTCGAGTTCCTGGGGGTTGATTTCCGGGTCAATTATTCCGTCTGTAGACATGAATTGTGGGTCTCCGCTGCAGACAGGCTTCGATGGACCTTGCCGCCATCAGGCACCCGCCGGGGAGGGCCCGGCGGCGTATCCCCAGACGGATTTATTCCTTTTCTTCTTCTTCAGCCTGTTCAACGTCAGAGTCGTCTGAATCGGATTCATCTGCGTCGCCAGAATCGTCATCGGAAGCGTCTGATGAATCGTCTTCGGTAGAGGCTTCAGAGTCGCCTGAATCGGATTCGTCTGCGTCATCGTCATCCGACGCTTCCGATGAGTCGTCTTCAATAGAGGCTTCTGGGGCGCTGGATTCTTCCTCTGCATCCTCATCGTCTGAAGCTTCGTCGGCCTCTTCTTCTTCAGCAGCAGATTCACTAGAACTATCGTCGTCAGCAGAAGCTACTTCCTCAGTATCGGCAGGCGCATCTGCGGTATCAGCAACAGCCTCTACACCGTCATTCGCATCAGCGTTTTCTGCGACCTCTTCAGATTCAGAGCCTTCCGCGGACTCAGGGACGTCGGAACTTTCGGGTTCCGGTATGGGCGGTGCTTCCTGCCTTGCCGAGATCGGGCCTGTTATTACTAAGTGATTGTCCGCCATCGGAAGCATCGCCAGGTGGCGTGCCCTCAGGAGGGCACGTCGTAAGACGCGCTGGTGCTTCATGCACGTACCGGACTTGCGGGATGATTCGATCTTTGCCGAGTCAGCAAGGTAGCGCCTGAGTAGTTCCAGGTTCTTGTAATCAACCCTATGCATCTTCTCGACACAGAACATGCAGACACGTCGTCGACCGAAGCGACGACCGCCGCCACCACCACCACCTGGTCTACCGCCACCGCCTCCACCGCCGCCGGAACGACGGCCTCCGCCGCCACCCCCACCGCCACGAGGTCCACCCTGCGGTGGGCCACCGGGGCGACCAAAGTCTTGTCTGGGCGCGGAAGATGAGTATTCGCTGGTCATTATTAAATCATTTCCTTAAATTGCCGCAAGTTCCCGCTCCTGCGTGTGCGAGAAAGATTTACGGCGCAAGCTTCGGTCAAAGCGTCTCGAGAGATCCCAAGTGGTACCCGATGGAGCGGGGTGCTACCAGGGCAACTCCTCAACGTCGCTCGGCGACTCCGGACCCGCCGGGTCCGAGGGCGCTTCTTGCCGTGGAGCGTTGGGCGCACCGGCACCCTGTTCTTCGTTCCACTGTGCGTTGTTGGCCCTATCAAGGAACAACACGGTCTGGGCATTGATCTCGTTAGAGAAGCGCATCTGGCCATCGTTACCCTGGTAACTTCGGCTTTTTAGTCGGCCCTCTACGTAAACCTTCATGCCCTTTGTTACATACTGGTTGACTGTGTCTGCAAGGCGCTCCCAAGCGGTGACGGTGAACCATTCCGTCTCTTCTTGCTGGTTGCCGTCACGTGTTGAGAAGCGACGGCTTACCGCCAGGCGGAAGTCGGTTACCGCACTTCCGGAGGGCGTGTAACGCATCTCCGGGTCGGTCCCGACGTTTCCGATCATTGTGACCTTGTTCAGACTCATCGTTAGGCTCCCGAAGCCTCGGTCTCGACAGCTTCTTCTTCTTCTTCTTCGGCTTCCTCAGGTTCGGGCGTTTCGGATTCTTCTGGCTCCGCGTCGGCGGAACTTTCTTCGTCAGGAGATTCTGACGAGTCTGCCTCTGCCGCGGGTGCTTCATGCGAAGCCTCAGGCTCAACCGTTTCGGTTGGGGCAGGAGGAGTCGGCGGAATTACCGGGGCAACGGGGAGGAGATCCGACTCCTCAATCCGAAGCTGTAGATGCCGGATCACGGCCTGATCGGCCAGGATCTCTTTTTCGAAAATTACAGACTTGTCCGGTTCCATACTGAACTGGACAACGTTGTAGATTCCCTCGGCGTGATGGTTGATCGGGTAGGCAAGCGATCGGCGGCCCCATGCCGCTGACCTGAGTCGCTCACCGCCGTGGTCCTCGATCCGTTCATCGATAGACTCGATGGACTGCTCGATACCTTCTTCGTCGGCATTAGCGCCGAGAATCCACATTAATTCGTAGTAGCGCAACGTAAATAGTGACCTCTGGAATGCATTCGTTCTGAACCGGAGCATTATATCACGGCGCAGCCCGATCCCAACCCCCGGTTGACGTACAATTTTCATTAGGTACGGATCAGGATCGCCGGTTACACGATATTATTTGATTCCGGGGACAGAAAAAGCAGACGTAAAACGCTCAACTCGACCTCGAATTGAGTCCTGCGCTCCGTCGTTTCCTGTCGAGTCCAATGACTCCAGAATGAACCCGGCTACAGTCTCCATGTCCTTTTCGCCCATGCCGCGGCTTGTCAGTGCGGGGGTGCCCAGGCGGACTCCGCTCGTCACTCGTGGTGGGAGAGGATCAAATGGGATAGCGTTTTTGTTGGCGATGATGCCAGACGCCCTGAGTGTGTCTTCGGCTTCCCCCCCTGTCAGGTTCCGTGTGGAGACATCGACCAGCATCAAGTGGTTGTCGGTCCCCCCGGACACGATGCGAAGCCCGCCGTCTGAGAGCGACTTCGCAAGCGCCTGTGCGTTGGCGACGATGGCGGCGGCGTAGGCCTTGAACTGGGGAGTAGCGGCCTCAGCGAACGCGACGGCCTTGGCGGCGATGGCGTGAACCATGGGACCACCCTGCATGTTTGGAAATACGGCAGAATTGACCTTACGTGCCAACGGTCTGCGTGACAGGATCATCGCTCCACGCGGTCCCCTCAGGGTCTTGTGAGTGGTGCTTGTGATCAGGTCTGCGTAGGGCACCGGAGACGGATGCGCTCCGCCTGCGATCAATCCCGCGATGTGCGCCATGTCGACCATGAGCAGCGCCCCGACCTCGTCAGCTATCTCACGGAATCGTGCGAAATCGATGATCCGTGGATACGCCGTCGCTCCCGTAACAATTAGCGCCGGTTTGAACTCTCGTGCCGTCGCCGCCACCGCTTCGTAGTCGATCGTCTCTTCCTCGCGCAGGACACCGTAAGAAGCGAACTCGTAGAGCTTTCCTGAGAAGTTGACCGGAGATCCGTGGGTCAAGTGCCCGCCCTGGTCGAGTTGCATGCCCAGGACTCGGTCTCCGTGGGCGAGGGTTGCGAAGTAGGCGGCCATGTTGGCCTGTGAACCGCTGTGGGGCTGTACGTTGGCCGCGTCCACGCCAAAAAGGTCCTTCACGCGATCAATGGCAAGTGTCTCCACCGCGTCTGCGTTCTCGCAACCGGCGTAGTACCGTCGCCCGGGGTAACCCTCGGCGTACTTGTTCGTCAGGACCGATCCTGTTGCTTCAAGCACGGCGGCGCTGGCGTAGTTTTCGGAAGCGATCAGATTGATCTCGTCCGTCTGTCGTTTTACATCGCTGGCGATGGCTGCTGCGATTTCAGGATCTTGTGTGGTAAGCATCTGTTGCATGGAGTGAGGTGGTCCTGTCGTCTGGTTGCCTCAATAAAGGGATAAAGGCGTGACTGATCTGTGAGATTGGCGGTTCAGGAGGCTAAGTTTAATGGTCGCATCCCGGCTGCCGCTATCATTTGTCTGAAGAGACACACATGTGCCGCGCCGGACTACAAGGGCGGCACATGTCGATGTCACCTTTATGTCACAGGCATTTGAGTTTTGAGTAAGGAAGATCGACCCACATGGCCGCACGGGCATCAAGATCGTCAGAGTTTTATCAGCCGGGCGCACTGAACCCGTTGGCCGTGATCGAAGACGTGCCAGAACGGGCGATGGTGGTTTGCGCTCACCCGGATGACGCCGAGATAGGAACCGGGGCGACGGTTGCAAAATGGATAGAGCAGGGGTGTGAGGTGGTGTACGTGGTGTGCACAGATGGCAGCGGTGGGTCTAATGACGACGATATGACGAGCGATCGTATCGTCCCACTCCGTAAAGAAGAGCAGTCAGAGGCTGCTCGTGTGCTGGGTGTAAAAACCGTTGTCATGCTTGCCCACCCCGATGGCGGGCTGGAGGATGATCGCGTTTTCCGGGGCGAGTTAGTGCGAGCTATCCGGACGTATCGACCGGACACGGTGTTCTCTCACGACCCGCACCGGATCAATGGATTCCAGCATCGGGATCATCGAATGGCCGGGATCGTGACCTCGGACGCTATCTACCCTTACTCTCGTGACCACCTGCACTATCCCGAGCACCTTGATGAGGGCCTTGAGCCGCACAAGGTTCGCCGTTTGTTGTTCTGGGGCGCTGACAACCCGGATGTGGTTGTCCAGGTGAGCAGTGAGCATGTCGAGACACAGATAGATGCGCTGTCCAGGCACGCGTCCCAGGTGCTGGGTCTTGCCAACGAGACCGCGGTCGGTGAAACAGGCGACCGACCGAGATTCGGCGAGCGCTTACGAGAGCGCTCACGAAGGGCCGGTGAGCCGAACAATTTCGAGCATGGAGAGACGTTCAGGCAGTTGATCGCCCGGGCTTGAGCCTGTAGAGGCCAGCCAGATCGCCTGCAACCGGATACTTCTAACCGGATAAGGATCATGCCTGGTTCCGGATCAACACCGAATCTTCACCGAGAGAAGTGGGGACGGCGTTGACGGAACCTCAGCCTTGTCTGAAACTCCGCCGGATACGAATACTGATCTATGGGGTTGAGGGCGGCAGGGTCTAACTGCCGGATAGTTGGAGCGCATTTTGGGCTGGGTGGATATCCATACGCATCTATTGCCGGGGATCGATGACGGTCCGCGCGAGATGTCTGACTCACTTGATATAGCGCGTCGCGCAGCGGTCGACGGCACAGAGATTATGGTCGCGACACCACATCAGCGCGATGTGATGCTCGGCTCTTCTATCCAGCACGTTCGAAACCTTGTCAGTGAATTAAACGGACACTTGAGGGCAGAGGAAGAGCCGCACAGGCCTGTCGTACGCATCGTGATCGGTATGGAGAATCACATCGAACCCGGACTTCCGGCCTGGGTGGAAGACGGGCGGGCACTGCCGATATCGGATACGCGCTTCATCCTGTCAGAGCCGCCGTTTTCCTCTTACCCGGACTACGTCGATGAGGTTCTGGGTCGACTGCAAGATCTTAGACTCGTGCCGATCATCGCACATCCGGAACGTAACGCAGTGCTTCAGCGTGACGCCAAGAAGGTCCGGCGCATGGTGGAAGACGGGATGCTGATCCAGCTTACGGCCGGGAGTTTGCTTGGTGATTTTGGAAGGCCGGCTCAACGACTGGCGGAGCAGCTTGTACGTGACGGCACGGCGCACTTTATAGCTTCAGATACGCATCGACCGGTGAACTCAAGGACGCCCGAGTTGTCTTCGGCGTTCGACAGGGTCGTGGAACTTACAGACGAGCAGAAGGCGTTCGAGCTGTTTGATGAGAACCCGCGTATGTTGCTGGCGGGTCGAGAGCCGAACCATGATCTGGGACGTTCATTTGAACGCGGCGCATTCGATTCGGACCGCAAGTGGTGGAATATCTGGTCGCGAGGGGCGTAAGTCCGTATGGGACGGTGCTTGTCCGGCACGCTCCAAGAACGACACTTCTCAGTCGTCGCGATCACATTCGCCGGGCCCTCGCCGGGACCTCATTTCGGAGCAATGAGCCATTATTCCGGACCACAAGTTGCGCGACATCGAGATCTCATCATGGCTCGTCCTTCAACTACGCACGCATAGTGGGAGCCGCGTGGGCGTATTGTGTCCATACGCTCCTACACAACGCGTCAGTCCCGGTCGCCACGGTCTAACCGCCGCTCGGCGTTACGTCAGTGAGCCAGTGCATGTAGTCGGGGTTCTTGCCGACCACGATGTCGAAGTACATGTCCTGTAACTTCTGAGCAACCGGGCCCATGTTTCCGGAACCGATCTTGCGATTGTCCAGTTCTCCGACCGCCGTCAGATGCGCCGCCGTGCCTGTGAGGAACACCTCGTCGGCCAGGTAGAGCTCACTGCGGTGTATGCGTCGCTCGATCAGTTCTATCCCGAACTCTTTTCGGGCCAGCTCCATGACGCACGCACGGGTGATTCCAAGGAGACAGTTGTCGGTCTCGCTCGGTGTGTAAATGACGCCGTCCCGGACCATGAATAGGTTTTCGCCGGTCCCCTCGGAAACGGTCCCATCATGATTCAGAAGGATCGCCTCGTCGTACCCGGCCATCACGGCCTCGGTTTTGGCGAGGATGCTTGTTGTGTACAGACCGCTCAACTTCACTCCGGTCGGCATCATCGTGTCGTCGGGCCTACGCCATGACGACGTTTGGCACCTGATCGCACCATCATTTTCGATGTATGCGCCAAATGGCACAACGATCAGCGTGAAGTCGGATTCGAGCTCGTGAAGCTTGAGATTGGCGACCAACTCCTGGCTTTTGAAAGCCAACGGACGAATATAGACGTCTTCCCTGTAACCGTTGCGCTCAAGGAGATCGATCGTGATCTGAATCAGATCGTCGACGGTATACGGAAGTTCGATCCGCAGGATGTTGGACCCACGAAGAAGCCGTTCGTAGTGCTCTTTGAGGCGGAACACGTACATCTTGCCGTGCTCTTCGTTCCAGTTACCACGGACGCCCTCGAACACGGCGGTGCCGTAGTGCAGGGCGTGGGTCATGATCCCTACCTTCGCCTCGGCCAATGGGATCTGTTTCCCGCCGAGGAATGCGTAAGGCTCGGGCAACATGAATCGTGGGCTCCTTCTGGGAAGTTGGATCGAGACTGTTAAAAGTCGGTTGAAATCGGTGAGGCCTACGACGGGTCTCGACGGTCAGGCTCTACCTAGACAGCGGCCATTATATGAACGGGACCATCGCTCAGCAATTTAGGCCGGTGATGAAAATACGTGTATTTGGGGCGACAGGGGACCAATATTGGCCGTAAGGGCGGGATTGTTGCCTTAGATACGGCCGTCGCGACTATGGCGTTTCTAGTGGCGCTCGACCAGAGATACGGCCGTCGCGACATTGGCGTCTCTAGTGGCGCTCGACTAGGAACAGGTGCTCTGTCACGTGTAAAGGTCGTTTCTTGAAGTTCCTGCTGCCTCGGAACGCCGCGTGCCGGGTCTTGATCACCTCTACGCTCCCGAGTTCACTCAGCATCGAGTTCATCTCTTCAATCGGGATGAAACCTTCATCGTTAAAGGCGACTAATAAAAAAGGCGCATTTATGCTGTTTAATAATCGTCGTAATAATGGTAAAGATTTTGCCCTGATATTGTAATCAGATCGACGCCAATCTCTGGGTATTCCCGCAACGCGACTGATCTCTTCTGGTCGCTCGTAATTAACAAGCAAGTTCAACATGAAGTAGTTGGAGCCGTACGGGTGTTGGTTGTAAGGAGGATCGATGTAAGCAATGTCGACAGGAGCAATACCAACGGCGACGGTGTTGGCGTCGCCTTGAAACACCTCGTACTCGCACTCGAAGTTGCTCAAGACCGGGGCTGCCAGCTTGATCTGGCCTTTGATGCGAACTAGCGCGTCGGACCCGCTGCCTCCGAACTGACCGATGCCTGTGGCCCGGTTCTTGTAGAACCCCTTGAACACCCCGGCTGTGTTGGCGTGTATCGATGCCTCACTCAACAGGGGGCCGAGTAAGAGATCTCTGAACTCGACAGGCGCGGTATCGATCATGCGTCGATAGCCGTCGAGCCGTCGCGCATTGTCAGGTGTGTAGAAGACCCGATCAGCCTCTAGTATCTGATCTTCGTCCCCGGGGGCGTAGATTTCTTCAAAGAATCCTGGTTGTGTGCTTTCCGTCGCGGTCCGATTATTTATATCTTCGACAATAGCGGACAGCAACACGTAATTGATATTGCCTTTGTTGGTCAAAAAACAACGCCCGATTACGGCGGCGTAATCCTCTATATCATTACTGGCTATATAAGACGCATGTGCCTTCAAAAAACGGGATACGATACCCGATCCGCTGAACGGATCAAACACTCGAAGCAGGCGCTTGCCGAGTCGCCTTTTGGCCTGCATCAATGCGCTATCTATGGGCTGTAGCAGGGCGCGCTTGTTGCCCAGATAGGTAACAATCTGACTTGACAGGTAGTCCTGATTTTCGACCGGATCATTTAATTGGATAGACATGAAAACGTTCGTGAATGTCACGGAGCGAAACGACCGCGGAAGGATCGTCGAACGCTCAGGGTAATAGTACCCAATCGCTGGTTCTACCCGGACCGGCTGTTACCAGAACCGGTAGAACGCAGATCCGCTGCCTCTGATACCCCCAGCGCCGCCGGGCTTATTGTTCGGATTGTGGGATCTACCCCGATGGCCTTGCCTTGTTTTGAGGTTATGGGCCGTCGGAAGACAGCGGTGGGCGTGCATGGCCGATCCGCAGACTCCCAACACCGAGTACCATGCGGCCTCTGCACACCTCTAATCCCGATCTCAATTACCCTTAGCCAATAACCCGTATCAAGGAATGACCGCACTCCATGCCCGCACCCGCAACCGCCGCCACTGTCTACGAGCCCGTCGAGGGTTGGGCGAAGATCCCGCACGGCATCTGGATGAAAGAGGCGACCTCTGTCGCTGTTGACTCAGATGATCGTGTCTACGTCTTCAATCGTGGCAACATGCCCGTCCTCGTTTTCGACAGCGACGGCAACATGGTCGATAGCTGGGGCAACGACACGCCGAATGAAGGCGTCGATCTCATGGAAGACCCGTACGGCAACATGGTCCCTCGCTGGATCGGTACTCGCTTCACGCGGGCTCACGCCATAACGGTCGATCACGAAGACAACCTGTGGCTGACCGATGACTCCGGAAACCTGATGTCCAAGACCGATAAAAAGGGCAACACCCTGATGACGATCGGCACCGGGGTTCCGGCTGAACGTCAGTCGGGGGAGATGTTTAACCGGCCGACATCTGTGGCCGTAGACCCCTCAAACGGCGATATCTTTGTCTCGGACGGCTACGGAAACTCTCGAGTCCACCGCTTCGGCAAGGACGGTAATCACCTGCTGTCATGGGGAGAGCCGGGGACCGATCCCGGACAGTTCTCGCTTCCGCACAACGTTGCGATGTTCGGCGAGGGCCAGGTGATCGTGTCCGACCGCGAGAATCACCGTGTGCAGGTGTTCACGACGGACGGAAAGTGGGTGAAGGGCTGGCATGTGCACAAGGCGGTGGCGACCTTCAGCGGGAAGGGCGATGACACCAACGTCTACATCGCCGAACAGGGACCGCCGCCGGTGCAGCGGGGTGTCCGAAATATCGGCCACAAAATTGGAATCTACGACCGATACGGAAACGTGATCCAGAAGATCGGTGCAGATCTACCGGGCGAGCGACCGGACCAGTTCAACTGGCTGCACGCGGTCGCAGTGGATAGCAAGGGCGATATATATGCCGCCGAGGTGAGCTACGTGGAGGTGGGACGAACGCTGGACCCGCCACGCGAGCTGGTGAGTCTGCGCAAATGGGCGCGGGTTAGTGGGTAGGGGCGAAGATATGACAGACGGTAGATTCATCGAACGCGTAGCCATCGTTACAGGTGGTGGGCGCGGTATTGGTAAGGCGATTGCGCAGGGTTTCGCAAAGGAGGGCGCGCGCGTTGTTGTGACGGCGCGGACCGCGGACGAGATCGCTGATGTTGCTCATGAGATTGTGCTTGCCGGTGGCGAGGCGATCGGCGTGGTTTGCGATGTGTCTGACGAGGCGAACGTTCAGAAGATGGTTGACGAGGCGATTTCGCAGTGGGGGCGGGTCGACATTATGGTCAACAACGCGGCCACTAACCTGCCGAATATCGACGTGGTCGATATCGATCCAGTCGACTGGCGGCGCGTGATAGACGTCAACCTGAACGGGCCATACCTGTGTGCACGCGCCGTGCTACCCGGGATGATCGAGCAGGGTTCTGGCTCCATCGTCAACATCTCAAGCATCGGAGGTCGTCACGGAGCGAAGGGCAGGGGACCGTACCGGGCCACCAAGGCCGGGCTGATCAACCTGACCGAGACCCTGGCGGCCGAGACCTTTCAGCACGGTATCAGGGTCAACTGCGTCTGTCCGGGCGGCGTTGAGACGGAGATGCTGAGGATGATCGGCGGCGTGACGCCGGACCGCGACCTCATGACGCCGGAGGAGATGGCGAACGTGGTGCTTTACCTGGCCTCGGATGACAGCTCCGCCATCACGGGAACGTCCATAGACGCGTTCGGGCCGACCCATCCGCTTTTTCATGGACAGATGATGCGTTAAGCGCACCCGTGTCCTGAGGTTCCTGAAGGACCGGTTATCGGAGCAACGCGTATCAGCGTTATTCAGCCTACGGCCTCAAGCACCTCACCCCGGCCCTCTCCCGCGGAGGGGAGAGGGGGCAAGCTAATGACCGTCATCCCGAGCGTAAGCCGAGGGATCTTCACCGGCAGGCTGTTAGTCAGACAAAGCCGGTTTTCGAAGTCCATGAAACCCTCTCACCCCGACGCTCTCCCGCGTTGGGAAGAGGGAGCAATTTATCGGTATGAATAGGCCGATGCTGTCATCCCGATAAATTGCTCCCATGCCACGCTAATCACTACCCGTTCCAGGCGTGCTTCTTGATGGCCGCTTCGACTGGTTCTGAGCCCCAGCCCGGTGATGTTGGGACCGTCATGTAACTGTCCTTCACCTCGGGAACCGCTGTGAAAAGATCGTCTCTCCACGGCACCGAGTCGGGGTCGCTCTCCATGATTCGGACGTTAGAGACGGATGCGGTCAGGTGGACCGACTGAAAGCTGGCAAGGTGGGAGGCCGGGTTGTGCGGAGCGACATTCATCTCGTAGTTCTCGGCAAGGTCGGCGACCTTCTTGGCCGGCCCAAACCCCTGCCACTGAACGTCCACCTTCAAGGTGTCCATGGCGCGTAGATCGAAGAACGGCTGGTACTCCCTCATGCGTCAGCATTTGTTCGCCCGAACAGATCGGCGTCCTCGACGATGCCTTCAACTGCGCCAGCGCTTTCGGGTCCTCGTTGTCGATCTCCAGCCAGAACAGGTCGTACAGTTCATTCCGCTTTTGTTCGCTCCGCAGATCTTTTTGTCGGGCGTCCTAATGCCGGTGGAGGAACTACCCGGCTACTTTCAGAATCCGGCTGAGGTGCTGGCACTCACTCATGCGGTGCGGGCGCTGAGAGACATCATGCTGTGTGAGGAATCTCTGAACGATGTGATGTCAGAGTTGGTGGTGCTGGTGGCGTACGCAGTCGGGTTGCTTGTGGTTGCAGCGGCGACTCAGCGACTGTCCTGATGTATGCACACGCGTCCTGAGCTTCTCGAAAGTCCGGGTCTGGTGCAACGCTTGTTTGCTACTCTCGACCTACGGCCTCGCCCCCTGTCACCATGGCCTTCTTCCGCGGAGGGGGGCAAGTGGGATAACTGTGGGCCGTCGATCTCTGCCGTCATCCTTAACTTGATTCAGGATCCGCACATCCTTCGGCAGCGCGCAGACATGTCGATACGGATTCCTTGATGCTAAGTTCGTAGTTACCGAACGGCTTAGACGATGAATTGGATACTGAATCGAGTTCTGGATGACAGGGCTAGAGGTGAAAGTGGCGACGTTACCGTATCGCTACTTCCGGCCGATCGCATACGTCCGGGCGTTGGCGAAGTAGGCGTCAGGGTTAGCGCTCCAGGTCTTCATTCCGTTTTTGAGCGACCTTAGCTCCGCTTCGGTGGTTAAACCCAAATCGATCGACTCCCTGAACAGGGGAAGATTCTCCATCCATGCGATGTAGCCGTTTATGACCCCGGACACGCCGCCGGAGCCGATGTAGTTGGAGATATCGGCTGCGAACTCGAGGATATCGAATCCGGCCTCCTGCATGTGGGCGCGCAGGTAACGGCCGCGGTTGAGTGAGCCGCCGTTTCGATTGAATCCGGCCTCAAAAAGCTCCAGAAAACGGCTCAGTGAGTCGCTTTGAGGCACGATGAAAGGATCGCCCCAGTCTGTGCGGATGATGGCTGCCAAACCGCCGGGCTTGAGGACTCGGCGTAGTGATCGAAGCGCTCCCACGGGATCCGATAGGTGTTCAATTACGGCGGAAGTGAATACGACGTCGAAGTGGCCGTCTTCATATGGCAGATCGTAAATATCGGCGACCTCGAACTCGACGTTCGTGACGTCGCTCTCGGCGGCAATCACTTTCGCCTGTTCGATCATCCCCGGTTCAAGGTCGACCCCAACGGCTTTCCCGGGCGAGACCGCTGCACCGAGGCCGAGTGTGATCGAACCGGGACCGCATCCGACGTCCAGCAGGCTCATCCCCGGGCTCAGGTGAGGCAGGAGGAAATCGGCAACGGACTCGGCCTGTCGACCTGAATACGTGGTCTGGACATCGTCGGAGTCATAGCCGAAGAACGGCCTTCCTTGAAAGTCCGGTGCGTTGTGTGATTCCGTGCTCATGTTGCATCCCATGTTGTCGTTTGGCGTCTCATTGATATTTGTTCCGGGGTTGGGACGATTGACATCGACCCCAGGGGGGATAGTCATTCGCCCCTACGGCCTTGAGCCATATCTCGTCGCGATCTGTCTATACCTATCATCCTGAATCGAGTTCAGGATGATAGGGCCTCCCCTAAGTCCCCGTCACTTCCTTGCAGAGGTCGTAGAACCCCTTCTTGCGGGGCGTGTTGATGCCCCAGTTGATTGGCGGGCATTGGTAGCCATGAACGTAGTCGCCGTAGAACGGTGTCCCGCCAGCGCCTTCTGCCGGGTCGAAGTAGCCCCAACCGGCGTGTCGTGAGAGAGCCGACGTGAAGTTGTTCAACGGCTGGTCGAAGTTGAAGTGGTCATCCTCGTTAAACAGGATCGGCATCGTCGTATAGGTCGAGACCGCCCTGGCGTCATCCACGGATTTCGCCACGTCGTTGGGATCAACGAGGCCATTCCCGTGCAAGAGGATGTAGTCGGCAGACTCCGTCGCTTTCGGTGATGGCGAACTACGCCGAGTCCAGCTTGTGCTCACCAGCAGTCGCTTGCCGTCCTTTGCCACGCCCTTTGCGAGATCGATCAATTCGTGGATTCGCTCCTCTTTGAGGATCGGGTGCTCGTAGGTTGGGACGTTGACCTCGTTATTGATCTCGATGATGACGTTCGTGTAGCCCTTCTCAAGCACCCAAGCGCAGGCGTTCGTCACGGCCTCTTTGACCGCTTTCGTGTCGGTCAATCGCTCATCCTGTCCCTGGTAGAACAGTCCAAGAATCACAACCATCCCTTGCTCGTCTGCGGCGTCGATCAATCGCTCTGTGCGATCCATGAACTTTGGCTTCAGGGAACCGTCGGCGTTGAACGCTCCGGAAATCCAGGGTTGCGACTCGATCTCAAGCAGCAAGCCCGCCCAGATGTCCTCGTCCTTTGCTCCCGGGTGATCTGCGTCTATGCGTTCCCGCAGCTCCTTCAGATGCTCAGGCTCACGTCGGTAGTAGCCGAGCGGAGAGCAGTTCTGGAGATTGAAGGGGAGGGAGTTGATGCCGTGCGACTTGTACGTCGGCAGCATCGCGATCAACTCGTTGGTGTTGCGGTCGGCATCCCATACCCCTGTGTCCGGGTATTTCCAGAGGTCGGCTGTCAGAGGGTTCTCGTCGTCAAAGATACCGCTCGCCATGCGGCTGTTCATGAGAAGACCTTCGATACGCCAGCCCCGATATTCCCGGCCCGGGTAGGTGACCTGACCGTTTATCAGCCAGTCTTCGCCATCGATGGAAACGGAGGTCTTGTGCTGAGCCACAGGTGGGGCCTTTCTATGTTGTTGTTGGGGTAGTTGGGAGGACGGCGAAAATCTGGGTTCACCGGAATCGGAGGGGGGAGATCTTTCGGAGTTACTGCGGGGGCACGATATCCTACCGGCTCGCCATCCGCACCTCTGTTTGAAAGTAAGGTCTCCCATTGCCGCTGGTTAAGACCGATATCACCGTCGAGTACAACGTTGTTACCCCGATGCGCGATGGCACTATTTTGCGTGCCGATGTGTACCTGCCTGAGAAGGTTGTGCCGATAGGTGGCATGGGGGTGTCCAACGGGGGAGGTGGGTTTCCGACGCTTGTTTGCCGGACCCCCTACGACAAGTCTCGTGAGCGGGACATGGAGCGCTACCGGGGTCTGGCGGCCAACGGCTACGCGGTTGTCATCCAGGACAAGCGTGGTCGGTGGGAGTCGGACGGGCTGTATCGGCCCATGTACGGGGCTCAGTTCGACGATGCCGATGATGGGTACGACACGATCGAGTGGGCGGCGGCACAGCCCTGGTCCAACGGCAAGGTCGGGACCTTTGGCTACTCTTACCCGTCGTGGACGCAGTGGATGCTGGCGCCGACAAAGCCGCCTCATTTGGTGACGATGTTCGCCGGTGGGATGGGGCCGAAGACGACCGACTGGGAGATGGGCGGCGTGTTCAGGCCGGGTCGGGCGCTTCAGTGGCTGATGGGCTTGATAGCCCCGGACACACAGAAATGGCTGGATGAGGCGCAGGGCCCGACCACGATCGAGGATTACGACGCGATCACGCGCGTGGCGAACAGGGAGAAGTGGCTCTGGTTCTTGCCGTGGAGCGAGCTTCCGTTGGAGGCCGTTGGTGGCTTACGAGAGAGCTTTCACGACTGGCTTCGGAATCATCACAAAGACCGTTTTGGCTTCATCGGAAACTTCTCGAAGATCGATCTCCCGATCCACCACCGCACCGGCTGGTACGACCGGCTGATCGCCACTACCGACATGTACAACCACATGATTAACGAAGCGCCGACCGAGCACGCACGCTCGAACCAGCGGCTGTTCATCGGCCCGTACACGCACGCCAATGAGATGAGCCGCGTCACAGGCGATATGGACTTCGGCCTGGATGCCGAGATCGACTGGTTGGACCTATCGACGCCGTGGTTCGATTACTGGCTCAAGGGTGAGCAGAACGGCGTGATGGACGGCGCACCGGTTAACATCTTTGTGATGGGCGCGAACAAGTGGCGCAGGGAAGAGACGTGGCCGCCGACTCGGGCCGTGGAGACCGACTTCTTTTTGCACTCCGGCGGCGGGGCGAACACGCCGACCGGCGATGGCGAATTGTCGATCGAAGGGCCGGGGCTTGAGAGCCCGGATTCGTTCATATACGACCCCCGAGATCCGGTTATGAGTCTGTACCTGGTCAACGGACAGGATGGGCCGTTCGACCAGCGGATGAACGCCCACCGGCGCGACATCCTTGTCTACCAGACCGCGCCGCTGGAGCAGTCGATCGAGGTCACGGGCAACCCGGTGTTGCGCTTGCACGCTACGTCGGACGCGGTCGATACCGACTTCACGGTGAAGCTCATAGATGTTCACCCGGATGGGACCGCAATCAACCTCTGCTACGGCTTTCAGCGCGCTCGGTTCCGGAACGGACTGGATGAACGGACCGAGTTGATGACGCCCGGAGAGGTGTACGAGTTCGACTTGACGTTACTGCCGACAAGTAACATGTTCGAGGTCGGCCATCGGATTCGGATCGACATCTCGTCCAGTGATTATCCAAACCACGACCGCAACCACAACACTGGCGCAGACGACTGGCAGGACGCCGAGTTACGCCCGGCACGCACGACGGTGTTCCACGACACGACGCGCCCGTCCCGGATTACCCTGCCAGTGATTGAGAGTTAGGAATGGAATACAGAACACTTGGCCGGACCGGCCTTAAGGTCTCGTTGCTTGGCTATGGCACCGGTGGTGCGCGGAAGTTTGGCGTTGGTAACGGTACGTCGGCCGCTGATCGGCAGGATTTCATACGCCGGGCTCTTGATCTGGGGATCAACTTTTTTGACACGGCCGGCGGCTACGGCAAATCCGAGACCTATTTAGGCGAGACGCTGGCCGGGGTTCCGCGTGATTCGTATGTGCTGGAGACGAAGTGGAATGGCGGCGTCTGGCTGGAGAACGACAGCGCCGGAATCACGCTCACTGAATCGGTGGAGCGGTCGCTAGAGCGCATGCGTACCGATCACGTCGATGTATTTATGTTCCACATGATCGACGAGGGGCTGTACGAGCAGCACCGGGATCGACTCTACCCGGAGGCCGCAAAGCTCAAAGAGCAGGGCAAGATCGGGCATATCGGCTTTACTCAGACCATTAGACGGGAGCCGAAGTTCGAGGGCGTGGTGAAGGCGCTCATGGGCAACCCGGAGATGTGGGATGTGGTGATGCTGAAGTACGGGATCATGAACCAGTGGGCGGCGAAAGAGGCATTGCCGCTGGCGAAGCAGCATGACGTCGGCATCGTGAATATGGCGGTCGTGCGGAGGACGCTGACGGACCCGGTGGCGATGCAATCGCGACTGGCCGAGTGGCGCGGCGATGGCACGATTTCCTCACACGCGCTCACGGGCGATTCTCCGTTCGACTGGCTTGTGGATGGCGACGTCGGATCGGTCGCTGAAGCCGCGTATCGGTTTGGGGTCGATCAGGACCCGATGAGTTCTGTGCTGACGGGTACGTCAAACATCGAGCACCTTGAGGCGAATGTCACCGCGCTTGAGCGAGGCCCCTTGTCCGATGCAGATGCGGCACGACTTGTTGAGCTGCTAGGCGAGAGCTGGTCGCCGGATTAGCCCTGTCCGGCTTGAATGGGCCGATTGGCATCGGTGAGGGCGGATTGTCATTCGCCCCTACCTAGCGGGTATCACCGATGTCTGCCATTCAGTTCGACCGTGTTATGGGCCGATTGGAATCGGTGTGAGGGACGACTAAGGTTCCGTTCGTAATGCGATTGGTTTGGCGGAGCTTCTATTGGTGAAGGTCCCCCGGCTACGCTCGGGATGACGTGCAGCATGGCAGGCGCTCTCATCAATTACCGCCTCGTGGGTTAGACCACTCGACGTACGGGCCCGTTCGTGGGATAGTCTGCCGCGTAATCAATGGAGGTCAGGCCTGTTGACGAGTGACCCATGCGGATTGGTAAGGTCCAGACAACAACTGTTCACCCGCGCCGAGCATCGGCTAATTCCAAGGAGAAGTAGATTTGGGAACACTTCTTACCCTGCCGTTCAAAATCGTTATTGGAATCGTCAAGAAGATCGTAATTGGCATTCCGATCATGATCGCAAAGTCGATCATCATGGCCATTTTGATGGCCATGATCCCGCTCATCGTCGTCGCTGTGGCCATCTACTGGTTCTTTACGACCCAGATCTAAATCCGCCGATCGAAACACCGCTAGCCACGTCAGTACACCACCAGAACAAAGGCTTACCCGGACCCCAAATGAAGATCACCGATATCACCGTCAACCTTCTCACCACCGGCCGGACGATTGTCCGGATTTTCACTGACGAGGGCGTCACCGGCATAGCCGATGGCAACCGTTCCGTAACCATCATCCAGGCCTACCTCGACGAGGTGGTCAAGCCGATGCTGGTCGGGAAGGACGCCTTGCAACCGACACGACACTGGGAGGCTCTGACCCTGGGAGAAGGCGACCGCGCCACCCGGCTGCCCCCGCAAATCGTTGGTTCGATAGATATCGCACTGTGGGACATCATGGGTAAGGCCGCCGGTATGCCCCTGTCCGCTCTGATGGGCGGCGCGGCTCGCAACGACATTCCGCTTTACTGGAGCCAGGGCAACGGCTGGAAGAAGACGCCGGAGCAGATGCTTCGGGACGTTCAGCGTGGCTACGAGCAGGGGTTCAGGTTCTTCAAGGTTCGGATGGACTGGCGGGACTACCGACAGGACGCCAACCCGGAGAACGATTTCGCTATCTTCAAGATGGCACGCGAATGGTTACCGGACGACTGCCCGCTGGGTTTCGACGCTAACAATGCTTATTCGGTTTCGACCGCCATCATGCAGGGCAAGCGTCTGCAGGACATGGGCTGCTCGCACTTCGAGGAGCCACTTCCGCAGTACGACCTTCCCGGTCTGAAGCAGGTTGTGGATGCGTTGGATGTGCCGATATCGACCGGCGAGCAGGAGACGTCACGCTGGCGTTTCCGTGATCTGATAGATCAGGCGAATCCGGACATTCTTCAGCCAGATATCCTGAACATCGGCGGGATCTCTGAGGTGAAACGGGTGTACGAAATGGCGGTAATCCGGAACAAGCCGGTGATGCCGCACAGCCCGGTCGCCGGCATCAACAGCGCAGCATCGCTGCACGCTTATTCGACCGTCGGCAACGGCATCCGGCCGCACGAGTTCTCCGACGAATTCTCGGGCGATCTGGACCTGATTGCGAGTCTGTTCAAGGAGCCGATAATGCCGGAGGACGGGATGATCCACCTCCCGGACCGCCCGGGTCTTGGCCTCGAAATTGATGAGGATGCGTTGGCAAAGGCGATTTTGAAATAGGGGAGATATGGAACCTTATAACCCCTCACCCCGCCCCTCTCCCGCATGGGGAGAGGGGGCAAGCGGGAGCATCCTCTCTGGGATGATGGTTAAGCGAAGAGGCTTGGAAGTAGGCCGAGATCAGGCGGTTACGTCTTTCCATGTCCTCAGAGATCATCTGTGATCCTGAGCCGAGGCGAAGGATATCCCGGCTCGTGCTCCATCTGGACCGTTCCGGCGCGATGCGTTTGTTGTTCCCGGCGACCAGATGACCAATCGAGGAGGACGAACCGGAATTAACCCCCCTACCCCCCTCCTACCTTAGGAGGGGTAGCTAGAACCACCCTCACGCGGAATATTGCATGACTTCTAACAACTCACTCACCGACCAGGCCGAGCAATTGCACCGTCGCTCGCTGGTCGTTGATACGCATATCGACACCATCACGCACCTGATGGCGCGTCACCCGGACTTTGGGGCGCGTCTTGAGGTGGGGCATGTCGATATACCGAGGCTCCGAGAAGGTGGCGTTGGCGCTGCGTTGTTCGCTATCTGGTTGGACGACGACGTGTATGACGAGCCCGGCTCTCTCAAGTACGTGCTGCAGGGGATAGACGTTATGCGTCGGACGGTTGACGCTCACGCCGACACTCTGGAGATCGCTTACACCGGTAACGACGTTGAGAGGATTCACGGCGAGGGCCGGATAGCGGTGTTGCTGACCATCGAGGGCGGCAACGCTATCTGTAGCGATCTTGGCGTTCTGAGGGAACTTCACAGGGCAGGCATTCGATCGATCACGCTGACGTGGCAGTACGCCACGCCGTGGTGCGACTCCTGTAACGACGAACCTCATGGAGGGTTGACCGATCTGGGACGAGACATCGTTAAGGAGATGGGGCAGATCGGGATGCTGCCGGACGTCTCCCATATCTCGGACAGGGCTTTTTACGACGTGCTGGAATCGGCCGAGGCCCCTGTGTTTGCGTCGCACTCGTCCTGTCGGTCTTTGCAGGACGCAAAGCGCAACATGACGGACGACATGATTGTCGCTCTCGGGCAAGCCGACGGCGTCATCAACATCAACTTCGCATCGCCCTTCATAGGCGGGCCGGACCATCCGCCATTTGTGCCGATGCTTAAGCCGGAGCGGTCACAGTTCCGTGATCATTTTGAACGCATCCATCAGCCGGACGGAAAACCCGGCGCACCGATGAGTCGACTGTTGGATCACTTCGACCTGGCCGTGAAACTTGCTGGTCGGGACAACGTCGGCATCGGGTCCGACTACGACGGCGTGTCGTCGGTGCCAATCGGTATGGACGACATCAGCCGACTTCCCAATCTCACACGAGGCCTGCTTGAGCGTGGCCACGACGAAAAGACAGTTACCAAAATCCTTGGCGGAAACAATCTAAGGCTGTTCAAACAAGTTCTTCGTTAAAATGGGGGGGCAAAAATTGGAGACACAGAAATGCGACTGACCTTTTTCAACGACTGGACATTCGGAGCCATTAAGGGCGATCGGATCGTTGACCTTACCGAACCGACCTCTCACTTCACGGTGATCAAACCGCAGGACCGACTTGAGGCCGTGATAACCCACTGGGACCAGGTTCGTGGCGACCTCGAGTCGCACACCGCTTCACAGGACGGAGTGGCGCTGGCCGAAGTCCAGTTGCGTGCTCCGGTGCCGTCGCCGGGTCGTGTTCTCTGCATGGCCGGCAACTACATGGAGTCCGGAACCATCCCGGGGCCGTACGAGATCGACGCATTCTTGAAGTCTCCGAGCTCCCTTATCGGCCACGGCGAGACGGTGGTACTTCCGGACGCACCGGCAGAGGTGTTCCACCACGAGGCCGAGCTGGGCGTCGTGATGTCGAAGACGTCCAGTCACGTGGATGCGGGGAACGCCATGGACCACGTGTTCGGCTATCTGAACCTGATGGACGTGTCCGCCCGGGGCATCAACCCCAACGGCAACAACAGCTTCTGGTGGCAAAAGTCGTGGGACACCTTCGGACCTATCGGACCGGCCATCGTTACAAAGGACGAGGTTCCGGACCCGCAGGTGCTGGACGTGAGGTTGTGGGACAACGGCGAGCTTCGGCACGACTTCGACACTTCTGACATGGCGCGGAAAGTGCCGCAGGTGATCGAAATCTTCTCAAACCTGATGCGGCTGGAGCCGGGCGACATCCTTGCCACGGGTACCAACCACCTCGGACTCGGCCCGATGCAGGACGGCGACGAAGTGACGCTTGAGATCGGCAACCTTGGGAAGCTCACCGTCAAGGTCAAGGACACCGTCAGCCCGGCCCGGACCTGGGTTCGGGAGACTGTCGCACAGGCTCTGGCCCGGGAAGGGAAGTAGTCAGATTGTTTGGCCTCTCCCTGAAAGGGAGAGGATTCAGGTGTGGGTCGCGCCCGGCGGAAACGTCAACTTGTGCGGCAACAATTTCACTCCAGTCAGCACTTTCCAAATAAGCGCACGCAGTGCCCTAGAAAGAGTTCCATGTCCAAGATCATTTCCGTTAAGGCGATCCCGATGTCCGATCCAGTGCCGGTCGAAAGACAGCACCGGAACGACCTTGGTACCAAGGTCAAGAGCGATGCCACGCTTATCGTTGTGGAGACCGACGACGGATACAAAGGCCTTGGCGCATCACTAGGAAACCCGGAGGTCGTGGCGGCACTTGTCGAGTTCGATCTCAGCCCAGCGGTGGTCGGCGAAGACCCGATGTTCTCTGAGCTCATCTGGGAAAAGATGTACAACGGCTCCCGTTGGGAACCCGCCCTTGATCGCGGCAACTCTCAGCCTCAGGACGGCCGACGAGGCGTGACGCTTGAAGCGATCTCGGGCATCGATCTGGCAGTCTGGGACGTGAAGGCGCAGATACTCGGTATCCCGATCTATCAGGCGCTTGGCGCTGTGAGGGACAACGTCCGTGCTTATGGCAGTGGTGGCTGGGCTCCGGGCGAAGAGGCCGAGGCCGAGATGGCCGGGTACGCCGCAAAAGGTTTTGACGCCGTGAAGATGCGTGTGGTCGGCGGCGACAATTTTTCGATCAAGAACGCCGAAGTGCGAATTGCAGCAGCGCGTCGGGGCATAGGCCCGGACGTTGAGTTGATGCTGGACGCTCACGGCGCATTTGCCGTCTCCACCGCCATCCAGTTGGCAAAGATGATGGAGAAGTACGACGTCGCATGGTTCGAGGAGCCGATCTCCCCGGACGATCACGCCGGTCTCGCCTACGTAAGACGGTCGACCACTACGCCGATAGCGACGGGTGAACGAGAGTTCACACGCTTCGACTTCCAGTCACTGTTCGACAATCAGGCCTGCGATATCGCCCAGCCGGACATCGCACGAGCCGGGGGCTACACGGAGATCAGGAGAATCAGCGCGATAGCCTCGGCACGCGGCGTTCGAGTAGCGCCGCACGCGTGGGGCATGGGCGTGTTGTTCGCAGCCAGCATCCACGTGGCAATGTCGACCCCGAATTGTCACATCCTTGAGGTCAGCCAGGGCTACATGCCGATGATGTACGAGCTGTTCAACGAGAAGTACGATATTCGAC
>Ga0209403_10001862_pt1 | contig 26468 bp, 13 predicted proteins | sample ArcticOcean_MG_C_8_FD_187440 | JGI IMG/M metagenome (GOLD analysis project Ga0209403, IMG submission 187440) | Marine microbial communities from western Arctic Ocean - ArcticOcean_MG_CB11_86 (SPAdes) (version 2) | ecosystem: Environmental > Aquatic > Marine > Oceanic | place: Arctic Ocean... | reverse complement strand
TGGACAAGAGATCCAGACGCAGCCAGGAGAGCCGCCCGAGACGAATCGGAAGGCTGGTTAGATTCACCATTGGGGGCAGGCGGAAGACCGCCGGAGCAAGGAGCAGCCCCACCACCTTATCAGCCAAAACTTCCTGGAGGAGATCTTGGTGATTGGGACGCACCGGGAGGATGGGGAGAGGGTAGCTGGGGCGGGAATGCGGCAATTACACCCCCAACACCGCGAGAACAACAGGAGAATAGGTGGGCCCAGTTGGATGAGACTCGCACTCGCCCCCTGACCCCGAAGCAGATTAAACGAAGAGAAAAAAAACGGAGAGAGTTCGATAAAGCCGAGAAAAAACTAAAGGAATCTTACGCCGGCAAGCCCCAGGACTTAATTGCGAAGGGGCCTCCACCAGCCTGGGCCAGCATCGGGCTTCCCGGCAGACCCAGACCAGTTTCATACGAAATACCAGCCGGCCTCGACATGAAAGGCCGGCCTGATTGGGTTTACAAACATTGGAGACAGATGGCGGGGAAAGATAGACCGTCATGGACTCAGTTCCTGAATGGCACCACTGATGCGTTCCTAACGCAGAATTGGCCTGGGCGGGGGGGCTCCCAATTGGTGCCCTACACCCATACCACGACCGGCCCAGGGCAAATTCCTGGCATGGCCTGGGACAGCCCCCATAACAAATAGATAAGGAAGACAAATGGCATTCCCAGGTGGTGGAAATAGAGTACCGGAAGAGAACGCCCTAGGGCTGGGCTTTACCCCCAAGGACAAGAACCCCGGCCCCATCGCTGCAGACTTCTACAAGCCCGGAGGCGGCTACCCCAGTCCCGAGGAAATGCAGCGGGGGCAAGCAGAATGGGCGTACCGACAAGAGCAGACTCCCGAGGGACAGGATCGCCGGAAAGCGAAGACGGAGGCAGACCGTGCCAGCAGACGCGCTAAGAAGCTAGGAACGCCTTTTAGTTCTTCAAGGACACCAGAGGAAAAGGCAGAGGCCGAAGCAGAATTTAGGCGGCTGCAAGGATATAATTATGGAAACAGCCGCAGAAACCGCCCCCCTTTTTATACGCTGACTCCCGCGCAACAGAAGCGACGGAAAGCGAAGGATGCGGCAGCACGATGGGCTATGAAGCCTAAGACACCAACGCCAATTCCAGATCCCATGCCAGGAAGCCCCTACCACCCAGACAGCCAGCACTTTATGAGGCCGGGCATGTTAGCGCACCGTGAGATGCGGGAAGGGCTAAACGAACAGATGAATGCCGAGGGATACGTAAGTAACGTCAACAGGAAATCAAACATCCAGTACCCAAGCCCGCAAGGCGGCCCAACCAGTAACGCCAGTGGTTACCGTTTTACCCCAATGGGGTGGGGCAGGCCTGAGCCGCCACCAATTCGCTGGGACCAAGGTAGTGGTCGCCCGCCGCAACATGCAGATCGCCCCCTATCGGGGGTAGACGGGAGAACCGGACTTTACCCCAACGAAGCGCCGGGCTTTAGGCCTTTCGCACCAGCCGGACCCGATAACTTTGATGAGGGTACCAGTGGTGCGGGGTTCCTGGAGTGGCAGCGGCAACAGGGGCAGCCTAGCGTTACTGCTGGAGGAACCAATGCCGGCCTGGAGCTGGCAGGTAATTACAGACCGGCACAAAGTGTCACTGATCGCCGCACGGCAGGAATACTGGAGGAGCAAAGGGCTGCACATAATGCGAGGCAAGAGCGAAGCCGAAAGTCTCGCGGCATCGCCCCACAGTTCGACCCAACTATCGACCAGTCTACGAGGGAGGGACAGAACGCCTACAATCGCTGGCAGTATGAGCAGAGGCAAAATGAGCGTATTGCCGACCGTGAGTTGGGCCGCGAACGGATGCAGGAAATGGCGGGCAATCGACCGGGGCCTTCAAGGCCTTTGACGGACCCCGGCTGGAGCCGGCCTGTTGCCCAAGGTCGGCCCGCCCAGTCAGCAAGACCTAATATGGTAAATAGATAACCATGGCCATCAATGTAACTTACGACCCTGACATCCTTATCTCAGGGATGGTAGCAGAGCAAGCTGGTCTTGGTCGCTTCAAGCAAGCACAAGACAAGTTCCTGGAGGCCCAGCGCCAAGCCCTGGAAGGTGAGGGGATCAACCGAGCTAACTTGCAGCTCAATCAAGCCAAGTTCGGTGAGAGCCAGCGCCAGTTTGATACAAGCGCACAGCTCAAGCTAAGGGAACAGAACAACAGGGCAGCCCAGGCCAACAGAGCACTGCAAGACAAGGCTGATGCCAGAGCTGCGACACTAGAGTCCCAGAGGGTCGGCTCCCTAACTTCTCTGCTGAAAAAACAACAGGATAACAACTACAAGAAGGAAGCGCTCCAGAAGGCGTCACGCAATAAGTACGTCACCGAGGAGATGGGCCGGCTAGACAGCGTGGGAGAGGACGCGCTCCAGCATTACAGGGGATTGAATCTCGACGAGGTCGGTGCCAAGAAGCGGTCAGATTGGGAGGCGAAGCTCCGTCTGCTGGATGGCCAGAGGCACTCAATGCGCCCCGAAACCTTCATCGACATGAAGACCCAGCTCCTAGCCCAGATGGCCGGGGAAAACCTACCCCAATACGTGTTCAAACAGCCTAGCGTAGACGACGTTCTAACCGGCGGCGACCCGAACTCCGAGCTGATCTACCGGGATGAAAATGGTGTCTGGCAAAAGGTAACGAAAGATCCAGAGACAGGTAAAGTCCTCATCGCAGGCACCCACACCATAACCAGAGAGCCAGACGGATCAAAAATGGAGATTAAGGAGATTGATCCACAAGGCAGGCTAGCAAGAGAGGGCCGAGAAGAGCAAGCGGCTGAGAAGGAGAGAATTAGGCAAGAGGATAAAGCAGAGGCGGCAAAGGATAAAGCAGAGGCGGCGGAGGCGACCCTACGAACAGCCCGCATGGCCGCAAATAAAAGGCTACGGGACGAATGGAAAGCAGACCATCCTGACAGGAAGACCCACGACAACTCCAACGTGACGACTCCAGGCGAGCCGCCACCGAGGTTTACCTTCGAGCAAATAGAAGAAGAGAGACTGAAGTATTATGACTCACCCAGCATAGGCTCCTTCGAGATACCGGAAGGCGGAGGCTCCGCTGAGATACCGGAAGGCGGAGGCTCCCCAGCAGACCCCCCCTTCCGCCTCGATCAGGGCGTAACAGGGGATGGTGCAGAGCTGGACCCCAACGCTATCGACCCCAACCTATTCCTTGAGACCGAAGGTGCTGCCCTTGACCCGATCACGGATGGTGCAGAGCTGGACCCCTACGCTGACGACCCCGCCCTAACCCAAGAAGAAGAGGACGCCTACGCACAGAACGAAGTCCCGATTGTTGAAGACGAAGAAGGGGTTCTACCGCCAGCTCAAGACGGCGAACCAGCACCTGGAGAAGTACCTGAAGACAGCCTGCCGCCAGATCAAGACATTGAAGAAGAAATAGTGCCGCAAGAAGCACCTGAAGGCGAACCGGCACCAGAAGCACCCACTGGCTGGACGCCTGTAGGTGCGGCGACGAAGGAGTTAGAAGCTGCCGAGGCTGCAGTTAAGGAGGCAGAAATGAACCGTGGCCGTTGGCGTCACACGGGCCCTGGTGGTGGCACACCCCGCAAATTCCAAGACACACCGGGCAGAAAGGCCGTCACGGAGGCAAAGAAGAAAGTCAAAGAGGCCAAGGAAACCGAACTCAGGCGTGAGAAGTTATCGAAAAAGCCACTACACAAAGGCTCTGATATGGAGCACTTGATGGCGGTGGTGGGAGGAGGGGGCAAGGTCCGCTACGAGGACGAACGCCATGCAGGGGCCTTATGGACCGAGGACGGAACTACGTGGTTCGCCGTGCGTCAGGAAGACCGACTGGGCGGGGTGTCGCGGGTCGGGTATGACCTTGAAGCCCTTAATAAAGGTAAAGCGAACAACCCAAGAACCATGAAAGCCTTTTTGGTAACCCTGTATGGCCTGAGCGCAGAGACGGATGGGCACAAGCCGGCCTACTACCCAAACATAACAGCAGAACAAGCACTTGGCGATCAAATAAAGGTGGGGGATTACGTCCGAATAAAAGGCGAGCTGTACGTGGTTGAACCCCCTAATGACAAAGGCAAGCGGCAGGTCCACCGGGTGAGCATGGCGGGCGATAAATGAGCACCGCAAGCCCCAGCTCCAGCGACGGTACCATTCTCTTGGAGGATCTCCTTGACGATGCCCCTGAGATCCAGGAAACACCTTACTCTGCTCTACAGAACGAGTACGGTGATACTCTTCGCGGGTTGGGGCTTGCCCAGTTCGTCGATCCACCCCAGGCCCCAACTGACTTTGAAGATAGGATAGCCAACTCTTATTCCTCTCCTATCAAAGAGAATGACGACGGAACAGTATCTACCCATAAGATGGCCTGGGGAGAGGACGATCAAGGCTTCTATGCCTTCCCGACTATAGTGCGAAAGGGCGATGAGCTAGTAGAGCTTGCGCCTAAAGAAGCCGACGATTACGCACATGAGACTGGGGAACTCAAGAGATTCGACACCCAAGAGGAGGCTGAGTCATACGCCGCAGGGTCATACAAAACCCCTGAGTTCTCATCGGGCGTGGATAACGCAAGGCGAGATCGAGCCCCAGAAGAAGACCCTCGTCAAGAAACACCAACCGACCGTGTTGGGAATATTCCACTAGAGAACCTTACCGAAGACGCCGGTTCCTGGCACGGGCTTGATATCCCAGTCATCAATAGCTTTACCCCGCCCGAGCCCAAAGCAGCGCCTGGATACGAAGGTGGCTGGCGCCCAGGTCGTAAAGACCCACACATCCCTGATACCAAAGAACACGCAGCCTGGGAGGCTGAGAAGCAAACCTTCGAGCGTGAACAGAGGGAAGCCCAAGCTGCCGGCTACGAGCGAGAAGAAAACTACTCCAAGTGGTACCAGGAGGCGGTAGCGAAGGCGAAGGCTGAAACGGCAGCGCCGTTCTCAGGTATGGAGGCCTTGGAGTACACCGCAGAGAAAACACCAGGAGTGCGTGACGTTAAGGCGATACACGATTACGTCGAAATAGCTGACGCCATTAAGCGGATCAGTGCCGGAAAGGCCACCTCTGCCGACTTCGACTATGTATTAGGCGCCTACGAGAAGATGGACCGAAAGGAGCACTGGAACACTTGGCAGAAAATAGGAGACTTGGTAGCAGAGATCCCAGGATTTGTCGTAGAGATGGCTTTAACCAAGGGAGTTGGGGCAGGACTCAGGGGCGGAACCCGCCAAGCTGTACGCAGATACCTTAAAAAAATGTCTCGTCGCTGGGGCGTCCGAAGCATGCCCAGGACTACTAGGGTTGTAGCTGGAATGGCCGGTCACGCAGCCCAGGTTATCCCTCGCGCCGCTGCCATGCCGATGACCTATCGGCATACTCTCGATGAGATGACTGACAAGATCGCCCCTGGTCCGTTACTGTCTGGCGACGAAGAACTGGCCGAAACGGCGTTTAGGGAAAGGGAACCAGGGAAGGAGCTGCCTGATGCTTTCTTGTCGGCCATGAAGCAGACAATCCCCGAAGTCCTCTCTGAGATGACTGGACCCTATCTCGGCGTGGTAGGCGGGGCACTAGGAGCTAAGGTAGGTTTGCCGGTAGTCAAAGAAGTGATCGGAAAGCTCACGCCCACCATCACCAAGTTGGTCAACGGCCCAGGTGGCAGAAAGCTCCAGCGACTAATGAGGAAGGGCGATCTGGACACCTACTGGCAAGAAGTAGGTGAAGAGTTTGTTGCCGATGTCATGCACAAGTGGATGGGCAACACCGAGAACTACGGCCCTGTGGAGGACATATTTTCCGGTGACCCAGAGCGTCTAAGGCAGGGCCTGGAAGAGATGTTCATTAGGGTGGTCGGGTTCCTCGTCCTACCAGCAGCAAAGTCTATCGCCGGACTTGCAACCGATCGTCCAGACGATGGCACTAGCGGCCTACGCCCCCCCGGCGGGGGGCCAGAGATCAGCCCCCAAGAAGCGGCAGGGTGGGAGCAGGTGAAGCGTGATGCAGACCCAAATAGAGAACCATGGGTACAGCAAGAGCCAATCGACCCAGATGCAGCTAAGTCCTTTAGGACCAATCTTGAGGGCTTAACCCTGCCAGAGTTAGAGGAACTCAGGGCTTCTTCCAGGGATGGGGCTAGAGAAGACCCCTATAGCGTTGCCACCTCCGAGCTTATCAACGAGGTCATCGAGAGCGGTAACTACGCCGAAGAGGAGGCGCCCGAACAAGCCGAAGAGGAGGCGCCCGAACAAGCCGAAGAGGAACCCCTAGAGAAGAACTACCGCTTCGAGTACGAAGCTACCGACACTGATCTTGGTCCTTCTGGGGGAGAGAAAGTCCAAGGCACAATAGACGCCGACTCCTGGGCAGAGGCAAAGGCTGAACTAGAAGGCCGTGGATACACAGTCGATCGGTACCGAGACACAAGTGGCAAAGAACGCACTGCGTTAAACCTCTTTGGCATCCTCCCCGACGACCAGTGGAAAGACCCCTCCGAAGATACCGTCAAGACGATCGCCAAGAAGAAGCCCGTTAAGCCACCCAAGCCGGCAAAACCTCCCAAGAAACCAAAGCCCAGGGGCGAGGCGGTACCGTCAACAGAGCTACTAGACGCTGAGGGCAACCCCATCGTCCAGAAGGTGCCGGGGGTGTTTGCGGTAGGCGATAAGGTTCACGCCGGCAGTGACAAGCAGGTTTGGACGGTCACGAAGGTTTCCAGGTGGGGCAGGGTAAGTGCCTCCTTTGATAACGGAAAAGGGAACACCGGTTCCGTCTCGACCAACAAGAGCTACTTCACCCACGCAGCCGAAGCAGCCGCACCCACCGTTGCCCCCGCACCTACTGCTCCCAGTAAAACAGAACCCAAGACCCCAGGTGTATTTGCAGTAGGTGACAAGGTCAAGATGGAGGGCCAGGATCAGGTCTACAAGGTCACTAGGGTCACCAAGAAGAAGATCACTGTCAGCTTCAACAACATCAACCTGGACACAGGCGAAGGCACCAAAGGCACCGTTACAGAGGACAGGGGCAAGTTCACCCACGTCGCTGAAGTCGCCGCCGACGTAGCCGCCGCCCCCGACCCCGACTCCATGGAGGACGCCCTGGGTGAGTTTGGGGATGATGAAACCGTTCAAGCGGCAGAGCCTATTAAGAAGACGGTTGCCGTGAAGAAGACGGACGAGGAGATCCATGCAGCCAGACAGGAGCAGCGGGAGACTAATATCCGTGGCAATGTAATGGCGAATCTCGCAACCGAACTCAGTGATGTCGAAAGGGAATGGGCTATACGCCGCTTGGAGACGGCAACAGATGTAGATGTAGTCAAAGAAATAAATACGAGATTCCCAAGCCTCCTTGAGGAACCAGCACGCCACCTTCTAGTAGAGACTATTGAAAACAGGAAGAAGGGCGTTGAGTTCAATGATGTATTCAAGAGATTGAGTCCAGAAGAGGAGGAAGCTGCAGCTAAGCCGATAGTAAAGCCATTTGCCGAACTCAAGAAGAAGCCAACCGTAGATGAAGCCGACGACTGGGCCGACGATCTCGACCTCGCCGCCGACTCCACGGAGGAGGCACCTGCAGCTAAGCCAGCGGTGCAAGCACCACCTGCGGCAACAGAACAACCCGTTATCCTCACTAAGGAAGAGCGGGAGTACCTCAAAGGCGCAGGCTTCGACGACGCAGAGATAGAGGCTCTCAGCCTCCCCGCAATAGACGCCGACTCCTGGGCAGAGGCAAGACCCGCCCCGGCACTCCAGTTACTTAGAGAAAGAAGGGAAGCCCTTACTGTACCTGAGATTCAACCCCACGGGCGAACCCTCACCAAGGAAGAACGCAAGTACCTCAACAACATAGGCTACGACGACGCAGAGATAAAGGCTAGCAGCCTCCCCGCACTCCGAGACAAGATGCGTGCCGACAAGGGGGAGAAAAGAAAACCACAGCTCACCGACTACGGCGCCCAAAGAGGAAAGCAGCACATCGCAGACGTAGTGAATCGGTGGACTGGCGACATGGACGACGCCGCTGCAATCGTTCGCCACGAAGAGACTAGATGGGGTCCGCAGTATTACGGTGCTTACTTAGAAGAAGAAGGGAAGACCTTAGAAGAAGCTGTAGCTGAGGCAATGAGGGGGGATACGTCAAAGCCTGCCGAGCCGGCAGAGCCCGTTGTAGAGAAACCCGAACCCAAGTCCATCGTCAAGAAGCCCGGCAAGCGCAAGAAGACCCAGACACCCAAGCAGAAAGCTGCCAGCCTCAAGAAGCGTATTGCTACGCTCAAACGTAACGGCACCCTGGACGAATCTGACGTTAAGCTACTCGAAGACAAGCTAGGCACCGACTTAGACTCTGTGGGGGGTGTGTTCGATGAAGCTGAGAGGAGAGCTGCAGAGCATAACGTAAAGCAGCAGGAAGACCGCGATCAGTTCACCACAGTTTTCGGCAGAAATTCCGCTAAGTTGGTGGCCAGATCGCGTCGATCGGAAGGCGATGCGGCGGGGGTCAAAAACTTCGATGTCCAGGTAGCACCGTTGAGGGACGACCCTAGTATAGCCCCAGCAATCTACGGACTAGCAGATAGACTAGGCGATGGTGACATAGAGAATGGCCTGTGGGAAGTGTTGAAGGGTGGAGTCGCTCAGTTCAAGCTCAAGAAGGCGGCTGACTTCCTGCCCGATGTAATGGAAGAAGCGCGTGCTGGACTTAAAGATAAGCCATCCGAGGAGACTGAAGGGGATGCCGACTTCGAGTTCGGTGCCAATGTCAAAGACGATTTCAGGCTGACCAATGATGAGGCTGCAAGTAAACCAGAGGAGTTTGAGGACACCCCAGGAAAGCAAGCTACTTTCATCTCCGGAATCGGCAAAGACTTACCAGGGCAGGAAACACTATTCGGCGTAGACGCCATCGACGAAGAGGCAGAAGAAGTAGCGTCGAAACCATTGCCACCCCTCAGCAGTCTGGAAGACAACTACGTCAAGCCATTGAGTGAGTACGCAGACACCCTCTTCCATGAAACCAGTGTCACGAACGCACCGACTTTTTTGCCTAACGGCGTCAGCGCTGAGATAGGCGAGGTGTATGTAGCAAACACAGCCAACATGGCCCTTGGCCAGGGCAGTAACAAAGGCGTGATATTGGAGTTCTCTGCTGGCGACATCCAGGGCCAGCTCAATAGGAGTAAGCCTGCTTGGGAGATGGTGTATCGGAACGGTGAGGCCGAGTTCATAGCCAAGCACAACCCCGAGGGCATGTGGAAGGATAACGTCAAATCCGTCACTATAAAGTCTGGGGCTAAGAGCGACCTTGCACGCAAGCGCCGGCTGATGCGAATCCTGGAGACGCAAGGGTGGACCAGCGAGAAGGTAGAAGGCGGAACCAAGTACACCCGCCCAGTCGGTGTAGCTACAGAAGAAAAGAAGCCCAAGACCATCGCGGTGAAGAAGCCGGTGGAGGCTGAGAAACCTGCAGGCAGGAGACAAAAGGAAGTCATTGACTCCTTCCCACCCGTACCGGCAGGAAAGGTGCGACTCTACCACGGGCTGACGCGAGTATCGGGTGCGGATGCAATAGATCGTGCCAGGGAGGTGATGAAGAGCGGGCTGAGAACTGGCAAGGATGTCGGGACTATCGAGGGCGCTGACGAGGTCTTTGCCAACACAGGGCCTTCGGAGTTTGGGGAGGTGGGAGTGGCTTTTGATGTGCCGGTTGCTGACGCTGCTATTGCCGGCCCAGAGGCAAGGATTGCTAGGTCCATAAAGCCGGAGGAGATGGTCGGAGTCTATCCTTCTAAAGTAAGACAAGAGAGCGCAGTAGAAGAAGCGTTTGGGGGCGAGCAGAAAAAGACCATTGCCGAGAAACCCGCCAAGCCCACGATACCCAGCAAGCGGGTCAAAGGCGCTACCGACCCCACCGTGCGGAAGAACGTCAAGATCCTCCAGGACATCATTGACGAGCGGCTGCCCCAATCGGGGGGCAAGGTCCGCTACGCAGGCGATGGCGTCTACACCATCAAGTGGGGCAATGGCCAGTCGGTAGACGTGAGGCCGGTAGAAAAACCTGAGCCACTCACCGAAAATCAGATGCTCAGAGCCCTTCGGGACTACGGACTCGACGACACCCTAGCGAACCGCGAGAGATTAAACGACAGACAGGGGTGGTTCAGCGCTTCCGGCGACAAAAAGAAGTATGGCATAAATGACCTGATCGGGCTAAAGGTCGGCATGACCAAGCCCCTCAGCAACGTCGTTGCGCATGAGGTGCGACACTTTTCCAGGGCCGCCGGCCTAGTGAGTGACGAAGAGATAAGAGCTTGGGCTGAGCGGTACTATCCAGAGCTAGCTAAAGCCGGCGATTTGCGTGCCATGGAAGAGGCCTGGGCGCATAATGCCGACATCAGCAAGACCCTCAGAATGCGCTTGGACGAGTTTATAGATGCCATCCTAGAGATGCTGGGAAGGGACCCAAAAGACATCGCCGTCCGCATGGAGCGAGAGGCTCAGTCTGGCAAGCGGTTCAGTGGTGATAAGGACGCCAAGCCCGGCTCCATCGACGAAGCACTGGATGACTTCGATGACGACCCCATGCTGGACATAGCGGAAACCGCCAACAAGATGCGGGATACCGGGGAGACGTACACACGGAGCGATGCCTTCTGGCCGGCTTTCAATAAGGCACTCAGGTCCATTGGTGGGAAGTCAGCAAAGGGCCTCACCGCCAAGAAGAAGGTCAGTCCTACTGGAGTGGAGCGGGCGGTAGAGACGGCAGTCAAAGACATCCAATCCTTCATAGACGACCCCAAGAACGAACGCCTGGGTGGGTACTACCACAAGGAGAACAAGAAGTGGCGTAGTGAAGCCACCAAGATATTCCCAGAGCTAAAGGACGACGGCCTGTGGGGTGTCTACGCCATAGCAGGTGCGATACACAGCCCGCAGACAAACCTTGAGCAAAACGCCTCCGACGAAGTCAAGGCCTGGGTAGACTTCCGCAAGAAGGGTTACTTCGACGTAGAGACCTTTATCAACCCAAAAACTGGCAAACGCAAGCTAGCCCGCTCTGCGATACCACTCGCAGGATCTTCCGCAGCCAACAAAGCCTACCATCTCACGCACCTCAATACATTGCTAAAGGATCTCGGCAGCGCTCAAGCAGTAGTGGACTACCTAGTCGAGACGATACCCTCTGCCGAGTTCCGCAAGTTCGGTAAAGAGCGGTTCGGCATGGGGGAGAAGGGCGGCGCCGAGGTGGCCAAGGTCCGCCAGACGGTGATGGCCGCCAGGGGAACACTGGACGAAGGGATTCCCCGCGCGTTCGTCTTTGGCAGTAAGGTGGGCTCGTATGCCCTGAATAACCTGGGTTACGACGATTACACGACCATAGATTCTTGGGAATCTAACTATTGGCGCACGTTCTTTAGTGACATACCTGCTAAAATAGGATTAGAGGATAGCAGTAGAGTCCGGGGCCTTTTCATCGAGGCCAGTAAACTATTCAACGAGAAGCTAGGTCTACGCCCATCGGAGGGGCAGGCGTACCGCTGGTTCTATATCAAGCAAAGCGCCGAGAAGGCCGGCTTCAGCCCAGCAAGGGGGAAAGACAGTGACACGCTCGCAGGCTACACCCGAAAAGAACATGCCAACCGAAAGAGAAATGCTAGAGACGATACTAAGGATGAAGGCGGAGGGGAGATTGCCAAGTATGCTGCAGGCGGCAAAGGCAGCAAAGGAGATCGCCAAGAAGATGCAGGGCAGCCGGAGGTTTCTGGAGACGACATAGACCTAGACATAGACGACAGCACCCCCGAGGAGGCGCTTAAACCATTTGGCTACAGCCAAGACAACCCTGGAGGCGATTGGCTCAAGGGCGAGCAAGAGATGGCGAGGGCAGGAAAGATCAACGGGTCTGTAACAGCGGAAACCAGAAATGTTCCCGTGGACGTAGGCAGGCTTGTGGGTTTGCCGGGTGCCAATAACGAGCATCTACTTATCCCGGACAGCGAGCATTCCAGCAAGAGGGTTAAATCGCTTGCCAAAAAGATGAGGCAGGACGGATATAAGGGCGATGAGGGGGTTTTAGTTTGGGTTTATGTAGATGGGGAGGCGAAGATCGCGGAGGGTAATCACCGCATACGGGCCGCTAAGCTGGCTGGCCTCGAATCAGTCCCTGTTCAGTTTCGCTGGTTTGCCGGCAGTGAAGAGGGTGACCATGAGTGGACCGCTGAAGCTGTCGCAAAGCAGTTGGCTAAGCCTACAGAACCAGGGCAGCCGGAGGTTTCTGGAACAGATGCAGGCCAGCCGTTCCTAAGCATTGGCCCTGGTGGTAAAGCAGACAAGGTGCCAGAGGCTGAAACGGTATCTTCCATCCCCATGTTCAGGGGAACCCGCACGGGCGACCCGAAATCCATCAGCGGTCCCAGCTTCTTTATTAGCGAAGAGATGTTTGCAAAAACCTATGGCGATACCGCCGAGTTTTCGCTGGACATCTCCAACCCAAAAGTAGTCTCCGACAAGGAGTGGAGAGAGTTTGATACACAGGCGATGGCAGGCGGAAACTTCCCCGCTGCTGTGAAGAGGCTGCAGGGTGAGGGGTACGATAGTGTTATCAACATCAGGAAAATCCCCAGGGGGAAGATGTATGTCGCCATTGTGTTTGACTCTGCGAAAGCAGTTCCTGCCGGCTCCCAGCCGTTCCTAAGCGCCGGCCCCCCCAAGCAGACAAAGACTGCCGCATTTAAGAAGTGGTTTGGCAAAAGCAAGGTAGTTGATGAGAAGGGTCAGCCGCAGCGGGTTTACCATGGTACACGCCACGCTGACCTAGGTCTCGCGGACAAGAAGAAGCACAACAAGGAGGCGAGGGAGCGAGTTGCTTATCGAGAAAAGTGGAACGAGGAAATACGCCCTAAAGAGAAGGCCCTCTCTAAGAAGATGACCGATTGGAGGAAAAACAACTTAGAGCACCCCGACGATGGGTATGGCGCATGGAGACGGAGGCAAGACAATTCCCCTGAGTATGCTGCGTTAAACCAAGAATATGAAGCTCTCTTGGAAAAGAATCCCATACCAAAAGACAAATCGTACTACGACAAACAGATCCCAGAAACACAGAAGTTCGATACCGGTAGGTTTGGTGAAAATGACGCAGGGTACTTGAGTGCCGGAACTTATTTCACTAAAGACCCTGAGTTTGCTGGCAGAGTAGGTGCCGGGGGCGCAGTGTTCTCTACCTACCTTAGCCTGCAAAACCCATTCATACACGGAAAGCACGATGAAACAGAGGTTAGTAAGTTAAGTAACGAGATACTGGAGGTAAAGCGGCAAAATATACGGAACGCCAGGGGTGACGTTGAAGAGTACACCCGCGCGGTTTCGTCGGCTCGTCGTGAAGCGTTGATCCAGCTCGGTTACGACGGCGAGATGTACGACAGCAAAACAGCGACATCTAAGAGAAAAGATCTGACGGATAGCGAGATAGTTGCATTCCACCCCACCCAAATCAAATCCGCAACGGGCAACAGGGGCACCTTCGACGCCGAAAGCACTGATATCAGGTTAAACATAGCCTCCGAGGGCCGACCTGAAGGCAAGGTGGCCCCACAAGATACCAGTGGATTAGACGCCACCAAGCTGTCCAAAATCACTAAAATGGTAGGGGATCAGGTTAAGGGAGGCATCACCACCTTCAAGGATCTGGTACTCAAGATAGCCGACGCCAAGCCACTCGCCATGGAAGCGATTGGTCCGTACCTGCAAGCAGCCTGGACAGAGGTTAAGCAAAGCAACGAGGACATGGACGATGCGGGTAGTGTGGACGCTATCCTCAGCACGTCCAGCCCAACGGGAATCAAATCACCCGACAAGGCTAAGGCAGACGACCCACTAAGCGCAGCCGGCCTCAAGGTTACGGAGAAGACAGACAGGGGCAAGAAGGTATGGCATGTCAGTGGCAAAGGAACGTATGGTAATCGCAAACTACTCGGTAGAGAGGGTTTAGGAGGATCTTTCCATGGCAAAACAAAAGAGTGGCGCTTCTTCAATGGCGACCCCACCGCAAGCCTCCTGGAAGCAATACTTTCAGGACGAGCTGAAGCACAATTTGACACTGGTAGAGACGGCAGTGGAGATGTGGAACGAGCAGAAGTCCGAGGAAGAGAAGGAAGGAGGCCCGACCGAAGACGACCTGCTGGAGATGCTATTGCAGCTACCGATGAAGGCACCCAGAAACTCATCAGCAGGGGCCTCAAGAAAGGCATCACCCAGCAGCAAGTAGACGACCAGATAGAAGACATAGGTCGCATCACCCTGGCCTATGAAGACGGTAAGCCGGTCTACGTGCTGGGCAGTGCAGCCGGCAGCGGTAAGACCTTCGTTTTAGGCGGGGTCATCAAAGAGCTTCGTGCCAGAGGCATCGAGAAGTTCGTCTACGTCACAGAGAACCAAGGCCTGATCCGTCAGGTCAAGCGTGACCTCAAGGCTTTCGGCTTAGACGGCGTTGAGTTCATCACTTACATGGGCATGGTATCCAAGGGAGCCCCAGACGCAACGGGTGCTGTTGTCTTGGCAGACGAAGCCCACAAGGGCAAGAACCCAGGCGCTAAAGGCAACCGTCAGCTCACTAAGATGGCCGGCGAGTCGGAGTTCATGGTCTACGCCACAGCCACTCCGTTTGAGAACCCAGTCGAAGCAAAGTACCTGGAGTCTACAGGCATCTTTGACGACGTGAGAGCTACCATCACAAAAGGCGACAAGAGCGTCATGGACCTTGAGGGCCACATGGCGTGGGCCTGGGCACATGGTGCGGAGATCGGCTGGAACGGGGAGAAGCCCTACGTCTACTGGATGCGTGAAAAGGACGCTACCGGTGAGCTGATGGAAGCGAACGACTGGATGGAGAAGCAGGGTATCTACACCCATAGGGCACTGGAGCTTCCCGACGAGCTAGTTGACTCCAAGATCCATTCAGTGCTGGCTACCCAGGAAGATGTAGATCGTTTCGATATGATCCAGCGTATCTATGATGATGCCATGTCACAGGTGGAAGGTGACGAGGGCGCAATAATGGGCATCATGGCCCACTCCACCAACCTGCAGAAGCGGATACTGGAGGCTTCTAAACTCAAACATCTAGCAGACCGCGCCAAAGAGCACGTCGCAGATGGAAAGCAAGTCGTCATCTTCGTCAACGGCAAGTCGCTCAGGTCGGTTGACGAGTTCCGGCTAAGTGAACCGTACCGCAAGGAACATGGGATCAAAGGAAAGGCTGCCGCTAAGTATCACAACTACTCAGAGATGTCCAGCATGATGAGTAATTGGGAGCATGAGCCAGAGGAGACAAGAGGGCCGGCACCGTTTGCGAACTTCATCTTTGCTATCGCCAGCGCCATGAAGCGGGCAGATTTCAGCTACACCTACCCCCGCATCGTAGAGGAGATCCAAGGGCACCTAGGAAGCGTGGAGTCGGTTGAGTACACAGGTGATGTGAAGAGTGAAGCTGAGCTTATTGAGAACCTAGACGCCTGGATGACCAACAAAGTACCCGTGATGATCGCCACCATAGACAAAGGCGGTACTGGGCTCTCCTACCACGATACCACTGGCAAGATGCCCGAGCGAGTCCATCTGATCGGCACCATGCCCTGGTCAGGCACCAAGACCGAGCAAGTCCTAGCCAGAGGCGTGCGGGCAGGGATAGTGAAGCCAGCCCACATCGAGCTTATCTTTAGCAAGAACATCCCCTTTGAGCGGAGACTGGCAGCGATTGTAGGGGCACGCATGCGGTCCATGCGGGCCATCGTCCGAGGCCATGCCAGCCGGCAGGCCCATCGTGTCAAGGATGTCCAGGAGGATGCGTCCCACCCAGCGCCGGGCACACCCAACTTCCGCCTCGCCTCCAAGCGGTTGGGTAAGAAAGGCATCTCCGAGAAGGATGTTAAAGCGGTCTTCCCAGGTTCCCTTGTGAGGCTCGCCAAGGGGGGTGGCTGGAACGTAGAGTTGGGTAACTCCTTCATCACCATAGCACCGACTGCTGGAATTGAAGTGGACTGGGACGCCCTGGAAAAGCAGATCGGGGAGAAGATACCCGAGTCCATACGTAAGGACGTAGGGGCTGCCGGTGAGTTCTCACTGATCCTCCAGGATGGCACAGTCCACAGAGGCCTGGGTATCATCTATATCGACCAGCTTCTAGCGGATCGTAGCACGCTCAGCCACGAAGCGATCCACTTAATCAAAAGCGCCGGCTTGATTGGCGTCTTAGAGTGGCAAGCACTGGTCGATCGGCACGCCCCTGGAGTCACCAACCCCAGAATCCAAGAGGAGCGTATTGCCAGGGCGATGGAGACGATCTCTGCCGACACGGATCTCTTCAATCGGATCAGGTCGTGGATACGCCGGCTCCTTAATGGACTGGGCATTGGCAGCTACGCCGCCCAGGACGTTTACAACCTGCTTTCGACCGCTGGGTTCTGGCAAGGGCGTCCCGTCGCAGGTATTAGCGGGTGGGCTTACAGGCGAGGGCGAATGGCCAAAGAAGAGGTGGCCGCTGGTGCCACCTATAAAGGTAAGTCCTACCAGATGCGTGGCCGGCCCGATCTGGCCAACCCAGGACTGGAGACACAGGCCAGAGAGTTTGCCGACGAACAAGACGAAGCCATGAACCAGAGGGGTATGCCCGAGAGAAAGGCTGACGCTGATCGACAGCGTGGAGCCGAGCGACTACTGAAAGACTACGATGCCACTCACGACAGGATTCTCAATGCAGGCAAGACGGGAGGACAGCTCAACGATGAGGAGACGATCGCGGCTAAGTCGATCTACACCAGGAAGTCTATCGAGGCGATGCAGCACGGTGATGTCCAGGAGCTAGCCGATGCGATGTCGTTCCACGAAGCGTACCGAAGGACAGGTACTGAAGCGGGCAGGGCCATGCGTGCTCGGATCGACCCCATCGAAAACCCAGCCGAGCGTATTGCCCGTCTGATCTCGGAGGCAATTCTGTCACCGCCGGCAGCAGAGCGTAAGAAGCGTGATGCACTGCGAGCCAAGGGCGACCACGAAGGCGCCAACCAAGTCAATGAGGACTGGGCCAAGAAGTTTGCGGACCTCAAGGCAACACTGCAAGCTCTAGGCATAGATGTCGATAACCTCAACGAGCTTGGCTACGACCGAATCCAGTCAGCCAAAATACTAAAAACCATCAGCATCATCAAGTCGGATAAGTTTGATCGGAGGTTTGAATACTGGAGAAACGCCATCCTATCAGGCTTGAAGACGCTCATAGTCAACATTAAGAGTAATATCGCTCATCCACTGTACCACTACGTCTTAGAGCGACCTACTTCGATGACTTTGAATTTCGTCTTCAGGAACCCGGATGGGTCACATTTCGACGAGATCCCTTACTTGATGGAAGGCATAGGGCCTGGGCTATCCCGCGCCATGAGGAACTACTTCATATCTTTCGACACGGAAACACCCACGTTTGAGGGCCAGATCGGTCGTGAGGGGAAGTACCGTATCGAAGACCCCCATGTGCATATCCCTGACCGCCCATTTGGTAGGTTAGTACGCTACCCGCAGCGAACCCTAATGGCCTCTGACGACGCCTTCAAGTCACTACTCACTACTATGGAAGTGGGTGCCAGGGCGTTACGTATAGCCAAGGCAGAAACGCTTGAGAAAGGCGAATCAGAAACATGGTTCGTTGCCAGAATCAAGGAGCTAGTAGACGATGTCGATTCGCAGGCTTGGGACGAAGCCTACGACAACACCTTAGAGTTGATCTTCCAGCAAGAGGGGTCGGAATGGTTTAAGAAGATGAAGGACAGTATGCTGAAGTTTCGGTCGGCAAATCCTCGTTTTGGCTATATCGTTCCCTTCCTGCTGACCCCCGCGAACATCTTTGAAACGGGCCTCAAGAAGTCTCCTCTCAACGCATATTCAACGGTCAAGAAGATGCACCAAAACGTGAAGGAGGGTAAACACGCACTCCATGGCGTGGACGATAAGGTTGCTCAGCAGATGCTGATTTTGGCGTTTGCTCTCACTATATGGTGGGACGACCCAGAAGAGCCGCGCATTACCGGCGGCGAAGAGACGCATGAACCAAAAGACAGGGAACTGGGTCATCGCACATACCCAGCTTACTCCCTGAAGGTTCCCTGGTCAGACCGATGGTTCAGCTATCAGCGATACGAGCCATTCGCCACTACGATGGGCCTAACCGTAGATTGGGTGAACGCTATCCGCAGCGGCGACCTTGGAAGGGCTGCTACAGTTCCATACACGTCTATGCTAAGTCAGATGAAAGATAAGACTTTTATGAGCGGCATATCTGACCTCTTTAAGGCGTTTTCCGGGACAGACCCTGTAACTGGTGGTGCTAAGTGGGCTAGCAACTTCGCCACAAGCTGGTGGCCTAATCTGTTCAGGAGCCTGGGCCGAGAGGAGATGGAATTCTTCCCCAACCGCAAGATCTGGGGAAAAGGCTTCGACTGGGGCAAGATGTTTGCTAAGAGGACGGTACAGAGCCTGGAGCTTCCAGGGATGGGCAATCTTCTGAGAGACTTCCCAATCTACAACGTGTGGGGGGAGCCGGCACTTCGCTCCCAGGTATGGGGGTCCGGCTTGATGGGCTGGGCGTATCGCGCCACCATCCCTAGCAAAACCAAAAAGGTGAAGATATTCCCAGCCGATAAGTTGTTGATGAACTATCGGGATCGGATCGACGACGAGGTGAGCTTCCCCTTAGTATCTCCTGGCCATAGCTACACCCACAATGGTGTGCAGAAGTACATGGGCGACGGGCAGCAGGCGGACCTCACAATGCTCTCCGGCCAAGCGGCTAAGAAAGCGCTACAGATCATAACCCTCGACCCAGAGAAACCAAGCCTGGAAGAGGTGGAGTGGATTCAGGACATGGTTTCAGAGGCAAAGTCACGCACTAAGAAAGCGCTGATCGAGCATTGGCACAACGGCGCTGAGATGCCCGACGTAGAGGAGCTTGCTCGCCAGTCCTTTGAGAAGAAGGTCGAACGCCGTGTGGAAATATCTGTCCGCTGGGACGGTATGCCGGGGCTGAAGTACAAAGGAGAGCAGCAGGCCGAGTACGATGACCGAACGCACGCCGACCCCTGGTTCTATAAGAAGGAGCTGGCGGATATATGGCTGGAGAAGCACAAGAATCACCCCGAAGTCCTCAAGGTACTGAGAAAGCGGATTACCTCCCGCCGCTACCCAAAATCGCGGTATGGCGGCAAGCCCAGCTACCAGAAACGCTACGACCAATACGCAAGTATGCGGAAGTGGCTGAATGAACAGCCGGGAGCGCCGCCGCTCTTTCAACCCCCTGCTAGCCCATAGTACGGCTTGACATACCCCGAGAGAGGTGGTCCAATGCCGTGGAGGCAACTTACCAACTTAGGGGTACGCAGATGAAAACCAGTGAAACAGTAGGAAAGAACCTCCGTGCAGCCCGACTGCGACGGAAGATCTCTCAGCAAGCACTAGCCGACAGGTGCGGCATGGCCCGACCTCGCATCTCTGAGCTAGAAAGTGGCCACTTCAACCCTACCGTAAACACCGTCTCGCGCGTGGCCACCGTCCTCCAAATCCCAATTAGCCTGCTATTTAGGCCTGCCAAAAAAAGATAGTTTTGGGCTTGCGGGAGGTACGTTACTCGGTACAATGGATGAAACTTCACGGAGGATTTTATGCCCAACCAATACACGAGTATGCGGAAGTATCTTATAAAAAACGCTGTCCGTTGCAGCGGCTGTGGCGCTATGGTTTACATATACCCGTGCCTTACGTGCGTAAACGAAAAGGGGAGAAAAAATGCCAGCTACTACCGAGAAGAAGCACCCGAACGTAACAGCAGCCGTTTGTGCGGCGACGAAGGAGTTTCTGCCAATAGAGAAGGATCAAGTTAATCCGCACTTCAAGAGCAAGTACAGCTCCTTGTCGAGCTACATCAAAGCTACCAAGGAGGGTCTATTCAATAATCGTCTGGCGATCAACCACACGATGGGTCCGCTTCTGGCAGACGGTACATCGGCGGAATATGAATCGACGCTGAAGCACGCCGACAGCGATACATTCGAGACTGCCAGGATCTACATCTTTTTTAACCGTACCTCCCAGTCCCTGGGATCGGCTCAGACCTACGGCATGCGGCAGAACATCCGCAACCTGCTCAATCTGGACGGCGAAGACGACGACGGTAATGCAGCAGCCGTGGTAGACACCCGCTCCAGGAACAACGCCGCCCCGCCCAAGTTTTACAACGCCGCTCCGCCCAAGGTAGTCGCACCGGATAGGCCTGAAGTGAGGAACAACCCACCCGCCCCAGTTGCGACCGAAAAACCAGAGGATGGGTACTTTGACCGCATTGACAAGGTAGACGACGCTGAAGAGATGATAGAAAAGATCAATGCTGCCTGCGTCTACGAGCCCCTGATATCAGACGAAAAGCTGTTTAATATGGTTTGGGATTACTGGACTGAGAACATCAGGGCACAGGAGTGGGGAGATGAAGAGAAGGATCGCGTATCGAAAGTGCTGATGACGAAGTACGTAGGTGTGGAAAAGGCCCGACAACTCGCCGTAGAAGAACAGGAGTCTTAGGATGAAGATAAAATTGTCGCTTATTGATCTCACCAGCCCCACCCAATCCAGGGTAAACACTTGTGAAGAAACAGTGCAGGAGTACACGGGCGTGCTGGAGGACGGTGGGGAGTTCCCGCCTGTGGATCTGTTCTTCAACGGAGAGGCGGCTTTTATCGGTGACGGTTGGCAGCGAGTCTACGCACACAAAAGGGTGGGCCGTGAGGAGATCCAAGCAACCATGCGACAAGGGGGATTGAGGGAGGCTGTTCTTTTTGCAGCCAGTGCAAACTCCACCCATGGGCTGAAGCGGAGCAACGCCGATAAGAGGAAAGCCCTCCAGATCCTCCTAGATGACCCAGAGTGGTCTACCTGGAGTGAGACGGCGATAGCTGCTCACTGTGGAGTTAGCCGCAAGCTGTTGTCTTCTATGCGTAATGAGCAGGCATCCCAGGAGGAGGTAGAAGATGCAGAAGCGATTGAGGAGGAAGAGGACGATGAGGTATTCCCGTTCATTGAAGATGAACCGGTGCAAGAACCGGAAGAGGATACTCTGGCTGAGCTGGCAGCGCCCTACATCGCTGCAATTGAAAGCCTCAAGAGCAACAAGAAGATCCTAGTGGACCTCGCCAAGGAAGAACGCAACGGCATCTTCCTTCGAGACAAGATCACCCGCATTGGCAAGGCAGTCGATGACGTAGTCCACCTAATCAAGGGCGTAGAACCCGTAGAGTATTGCGAGCCCTGCGAGGGTGCCGGCTGCGACGAGTGCTCTAAAACCGGCTTCCTTACTAGGTACCAACTGAAAGCCAAAGAAACCGCAATATCCGTACTGGCGAAGAAATGAAGCTACGAGACTACCAACAAGATGCGTGCGATGCGATCACAGCGGCGTGGGAGGACCATCAATCGGTGATGGCTGTCCTGCCTACTGGGACCGGCAAGACGGAGATATTTGTCCACCTAGCCGGCAACTGGGAGCAGGGGAGGGTGTTGATCGTAGCGCCGCTGATCCAGCTAGTCTCCCAGGCAGTGAAGAAAGTGACCAAGCGTACCGGTATTGCCCCAGGTATCGAGCAGGCCAGCCAAACGTCCTGCGAGCTTGAGTACATGCGCAGCCCCTTTGTAGTAGGCAGCAAGCAAACCCTCACCGGGGCTAGTAAGCGGTACAAGAAGCTGGTCAACATCGGTCTGGTTATTATCGACGAGTGCCACCTAGCCACTACGGATCTTTACAAGGAGATGCTCGACTATTTCAGGGATAGAGGTGCCAAGGTACTAGGCTTGACAGCCACACCTAATAGGCACGATGGCATTGGCATGGATAATATTTTCGACCACTGTGCCATAAACATGGGAATCTCAGATGGAGTCGATCAGGGGTGGCTGGTGCGGGCGAAGGCAAAGTGCGTCCAGCTAGAGTCCCTGGACCTGTCACTGGTATCCACCAAGGGAAGTAAAGGCGACTTCAAAGATGGAGAGCTAGCGAACGTCATGGAGCGTGACGAAGTTGTCTTTGAGATCGCAGACGTAGCTGCCAGGGAAAGTGAAAACCTCAAGACTGTTATCTTCTGTGCCTGCGTCAATGAAGCACAAGCTGTGGCCGAGAGATTGGTGGATCGCTACGGTAAGCGAGCTGACTGGATCTGTGGCGATAAAATAAGGTGCCCTGATGAAAAGCGGCAGGAGGTACTCGATTCGTTTACTGAAGACCCCGAAGGGCTGCAGTTCGTCTGTAACGTAGGAATACTGTGCTTGGGCTGGGACTTCCCTGGTCTGGAGCACATAGTGATGGCGCGGCCTACAAAGTCGCTGGGTCTGTTCACGCAGATCTTCGGACGGGGCACTCGCCCACTTGATGGGGTAGTGGACTTCGAGGGCAGCACCGCAGAGTCACGCCTCGCAGCAATCGAAGCGTCAGATAAGACCCACTTCCGGATTACCGATCTTGTCGATAGTTCGATGCAGCACAAGATATGCACTAGCGCAGATGTACTGGCCGGCAATGAGGGGGTAGCTATCACAGCCAGGGCCAGGAAGCTGATGCAACAAGCCGGCTCAGCAATCGACGTAGAGGGAGCCCTCACCGAAGCGGAACTACAGCTCAAGGTCGAAGAGAAGCAGCGCAAGAAGCGAGAGGAAGAAGAACGGCAGCGTAGACTCCGGGATTCCGTGGAGGCACAGGCCCGCTACCGCAGCTTTAGCGTGAACCCCTTTGACACGAACCATGTATCTGATGGGGTGGCAAGTAAGAAAGGCCCACGCATGACGTTTGGTAAGCACAAAGGAAAGCTATTGCGTGACATCCCTACCAGCTACTTGGATTGGCTGATGAGAGAGGCAAACATTTCCCAGCCCTGGCTACGAAACTCAATAGCCAAAGAACACCGTGAAAGGGTGCAACCCATGAGGACAAGCCTATGAGTAAAGCGATGAAGAGATGCCCGTTTTGTGGAAGTGTTAGTGCGGTGACGGCCTACGTCAAGAATGGGGCCGGGGGCCATGACCTTAGTAAGTATTCGGTTGTCTGCCCTGGCTGTTTGTGCCGTGGTCCGAAGAGTGAGTACAAAGACAAAGCGGAGGAACTTTGGGAGGGTCGCGCGACCGCCATTCCCCTGCTTGGGACAATTTCTTAGGAGATGAGATGCCAACTGTGAGACGAGTGAAGGGTGAAACGATTACTGAGATGAGCAAGTCCGAGGTGCGGAGATTCGTAGAAGCCACCTATCTGGCAATGGCCTTTCCTGATTACCTAGAGGAAGACCCAGATTGCCCCCTGTCGCAGTTCGTGGCATTAGGCCGGCAGATCACGCAAACCTATGGGGAGAAGCACCTAGACGAAGACGGAGAGCTGGTCGAGACACAGCACAACGAGGTAGTGCAGCGGACGGCCCCCAAAACCAAGTCTAAAAAGCCAGAGCCACTGCCGATTTAAGGAGCTAAAGTGCCAGAACACCCCGCTAGACCGCCAAAACACCTTGGATTCCCAGAGTTGAAGTCTATAAAGTTGTCGCGTTTCCCCAAGAACGATAGGCTAATCAAACGCCTCGCATCGACTGCCGAAGCGGCGCTTAAAGATAGCCTTGTACTAGAGGAGAAGCTGCAGCTACTGACCGAGAAGACTGAGGTGGAGTCCTGTGCTCGACCCGATGCTGAGCGGTTGGTCGTAATGATTTACGGAGATGGGTTTGTAGAGGTCTATGGCGAGAAGTGGCACAAGGTCAAGGTCATCGAAGTTCCAAAAGTCAGCAGCGCTAATGAGGGTTGCTGTATAGATTACGTCTGTGATTCCCTGCCTCTACCTTATCGGGGAACGGTGTTGCCCGGTAAGGTAGTTGGTGTGGGGAACGTCAGCGGGTGCCCCTCAATAAGCGCACTGCGGCTGGCTGCAGGACAGACGGAAATACTAAAGACACTTGCTAAAGTCATGGAGGATTCCCATGTCAGGGATAAGGTCAGCGGAGCGCAGCCTCAGAAAGTCCGAGCTTGAGCAGATAGTAGATATCTCAGGGGAGTGCTACGACTTACCACACAACAGGACCGAACTGCGAGACTTCCTTCGCAGGGACGATGGCATGTGCTACGTCGCGCAGCCAAGGGATAGCAGCCAAGTCGAAGGGTACCTGTTCTTCACCATCTGCATAGATCACATCGAGGTCCATGACATCGCCGTGGAGGCACAGGCCCGCCGGCAGGGTGTAGGAACCTCCCTGGTGCAGCAGCTACTCGACAGTTCTAAGGGCTTTAAGTCCGCCATCGTCTGCCGTGTCCTAGAGACGAACCTCACAGGACTCAACTTCTTTAAGTCCCAGGGCTTCCGTGGCCGCCTAGATAAAAAGATAGGCATCGACGATATCATCATGGAGCGAAGGACCAATTGAGGTGGCAATCCAAAAAGAGAGCTGCGTTAATGCGAGTCTGGGGTCCGAAGCGGAAAATCTTTGTAGAAAAGTATACGCACTGCAATTGTTGCGGCAGGTGCGATCAGCTATGGTGCCATGAGATCACCAGGGGGAGCGACCGGGAAGCAGCACTAAGTAAGCGATGTTCCTGGCTGGCCGTCTGTAACCATTGCAACCAAGAGGAGCTGACCGACGCCGAGAAATGGCCACTGCCCAGGCAGCTAGCACTCAAGTGGCTGTGCGACCGAAAGCACTTCGACCTGTCGTGTATCTGTAAGATACGTGGCAGGGCACCCACCTGCGTCACCATGGCGGAGGTCATCCCTTACGTCTGTCGAATCATGGATAGGAGCACCCATGGGGCTGAAAAGTAGAAGTAAAGGCAAGGTAGGAGAGCGGGAAGCGGCCCACTATCTCAAGGCGATCGGCTTCCACGACGCCCGCCGGCGTATGCAAAGCAGTGGGGAAGGGGCGCCAGAGGTGGAGTGCCCCCAGTCTCTCCCAGGGGTTCATATCGAGGTGAAATACGGCTACGCTAAAGGGCTGGGCTGTGGCACTCGAATCCACCGTCACGCCTGCGTACAGGCCATGTCAGATGCTGAGGACAAGGAATGGGTCGTGCTTTGGCGAGAAAAGAACTGCATAATCTGGAAGCTCTCCATGGCTTCAGCTAACGGAATTGGCGTATCTACCCTGGCCGGCGACGACCAAATACGGCTCACCCTGGAGTGGCTGCAGCAGGGAAAAAAGTAGACAAGATCCCTAATTAGCCCCAAGATACGTCAAATAAGGAGCAGGGGAATGGAACCCAAAAAGCTGCTCGTAGGCATTACTGGGTTTGGCTCTACGGAGAGGCGAGAGTCCGGCCTGGAAAACCTATTGTGGAAGATCACGATGGAGGGCGATGGGGCGATGGTAGCCAGATTCAATTGGAACGATAGCCAGAGGATGATCGTTCGCTGGATAGAGCGTGCCGCCGGGACTTGGCCGGGGGTGCAGGTTAGCATGATCGGCCATTCCTACGGTTGCTCGACGCTGGCCTCAGTAATTGACGCTATGCCAGGAATCGGTATCGACAATGTGTTCCTGATTGACCCGGTATGGCGGCCCTACAAGAGGCTGCCGTCTTTCGCATCCCTGTGGGGGCGAGGCACGATCACCATCTCGCATCGTGCAGCTAAGATATGGCACTGGTACCAAACAAAGGGCCTGATACGTGGCTGCACCGTCGTTCGCTCCAAAACCTCTGCCTTGAAGGCTTATGCTGAATTACACCGCCCGCATGCGACGTTGGATTCTCACCCAGTCATTCACTCCGCAACCCTCAAGGAGATACAAAGCGATGGCCGAGACTGAAGAAGCAGATGTCTCCATGAGCTGGGAGCCAGTTATCGAGATAGCCATAATTTTAATTAAAGAGTGCCTTGCACGGGAGCCGGCCAACGAAGCTAAGGTGGTGCAAAATGTGCGAACGCTAACTCGCCGGCAGGCTCTGTCGCTAGGCATCAAGGGAGGCCTGCGTGGTTCTCTAAGCCGAGCGAGAGAAATCCGAGCTGAGGCGCACGCCTTGTCAGAAGAAGACGCCATTGAGATCGTCGAGCTAGCGAAGGAGTCGCGGTGAAGACCCTGACGCTACTTCTGGCTATGGTTACTAGCGCCCTAGGCGCAGAGATCATCGCGCCCGAGACGAGTCCGCTTGGGGTGCCGATAGTGGTCACGGCAGAGGTAGCCTTGCCCGAGGATTGTAGGGTGGCGTACCTGTGGGAAGTATTTGAAGACGTGTCTCTTATCGCAATCGGTAATGGGCAGCAAGCCTATGTCTGGGCCGCGCCCGGAGATCATAAGCTGAATGTTGTCGTCGCCGTCGTCACGGCAGAAATAGACATACAGACTGCAACGACAACATTCCTCGTTACCG
>Ga0209403_10001855_pt1 | contig 26524 bp, 28 predicted proteins | sample ArcticOcean_MG_C_8_FD_187440 | JGI IMG/M metagenome (GOLD analysis project Ga0209403, IMG submission 187440) | Marine microbial communities from western Arctic Ocean - ArcticOcean_MG_CB11_86 (SPAdes) (version 2) | ecosystem: Environmental > Aquatic > Marine > Oceanic | place: Arctic Ocean... | reverse complement strand
CTCCTGTTAAAAGGAGCTTTTTTTATTTAGCTAAAAAATTATTTTTTCTTTTTTGACATTCCATCACTTATGACTGAAAAACCTTTATCAAATGAAGCATCAGAAAAAAGCAAAGATAGTTTATCCTCTGACTTTGTTGCTTTCCCTAAACAATTATTACAGCAAAAAGCAACATTAGTACCATCTACTGTAACCATTTTATTGGCTTTAATCGCTCTTCCAGTAATTGGGCAACTCGTTTGAGAATATTGTGCTGTGGAAAGAAGTTGGAAATTGGCATTAGTAGTAAATTTTTTACTACTTTCATCAAATTCTTCTTTACATCCACCGCAGCAAAAATATACTTTCCCATTTTTATATGAACTATTTTCCTCTAGATCAATTTCATCGCCAGAAACTACACATTTAACAATTGGTGATTCTTTCAACTTTTTTTCTTGAGCGCAAAGAATAGTAAAAATACCTAATAAAATAAATAATATTTTCTTCATAGTAACTCCTATAATTTGTATTAATTAAGCGTTATGAGCGTTTTATATATAATAAATTATTAATTTAATATAAACTTAACAACATTTAAATAAACATCATCACTGTAATAATTTAAGGATTAAACAATTAAATACATTGCAAATAAATATATTTTATTATTCGCTAGCTAGGCCATCAGTTTTAGATTGCTAAATGAAAAAAAATGGAATTATTATTTTTTTGATTTTTTATTTTGCTTGCAGCCCTAATATTGATATTAAACCGGATTCTAATTATATACCTCTAGCTGAGACTAATTATAGAAAGTATTTTAAAAGGAATTACAATAATTTGGATCCACTAGAAGGCATTTGGACTGAATATGTTGTTGGGACACTTTATGATGATGGAAAAGTTATAGAACGTAAAGAAATAGCTAAACGGGCGAGATGGATTGTTATTAAAAAAGGCTCCTCTTATAAAATCTTAAATGAGTATGGAGAACAAAATAAATATGAAGCATCATTTAAGCATAATAAGAAAAAAAATTCTTATACATTTGATTGTTTAATCATTAAAACTAAAGATCATATTAAAGTAGAAGCTAAGCTTATTGATGGTAAAACAATTGAGATGGCCTATAATGCACCAAAAGGTATATTTGAAGATAGTTATAAAGAATTTATGTTAACTGACTTACCTGAAAGCGAACAAAAAAATTTAGAATTATTTTGGCAGTTTAATTGGCTAAAAACCTTTCCTCTTGATTTAGACCAAAATTAAATCAGTTTTTAAGCATAAATGATTATTCAGAAAAATTCTAAAGACAATTATTCAGTAAGTCGGGCATAATTAGCTAAGAGCTAGAGCTGAGTAATCTCATTTAATTTTACTCTTTATGATTTAATTAATTATTCTCGAAGTTTTCTCTTTCCTACAAAATACAATACAGTATAGTAGAAAACTCCAAGACTAAGAATAAGGATTAAATAATCCGGCCATTCAGGCATTAGTTGAGAAAAGTTTGCTCCATTAGGTTTTGAATATGTAAACATATAATTAGTGCCAATTATGAAATTAATTATATGAACAAATATTAAAATAAATACGGTTAATGCAATCGACCTAAAATAATCATTTAACCTTGGTCTAAAATCCCAAAACAGTGAGCGCAACCCAAAAAATAGTAAAATTCCATGGTGGCCATAATACCTCAAAAATATGTACCAAGGCTCATTACCAAACATTATTGTATTTATGAAAGCAGCTGTAGCTGACCAGATTCCTGCAAAATATAACCACCCATTAACTTTTTTGTGATTAAAAACTAGATAGGTTAATACACTAAGACTGGTAATGTAAGAAAACTCTAATGGTAAACTTGATTTGTAAGACCAGGTCCCATCAATTAGTGTAGATAATTGATAAACTAGTTCAATTATTAGGGGTATAAATAATAGAGGGCTGAATGACTTTTTATCAAATGACCAATTGTTGGCATATTGCAAGTAGAGAAGTACCCCAATTATAACTAAGGTGATACATGTTGCTACAATATGTGACTGTGGAAGCTCACTAAAAACACTTATTATTTTATTCAAATACTATTTAGCTCTGATCCAATCAATTTTAAGTTCAAATGGACCGGTTTGTTTATCTGAAAGCATAATTCCAATTTCTTTAATTACCACTTCGGATAATAGTGGCATATCATCTAAATAATATCCTCTATATACTGGATAAAAGTCATCAATTTTTAATTCCTTCTCAATCCATTCACCATCAACCGTATCAAATGAATGAGTGTATGAAGCCCAATTTGATGTATTTCCTCTTACGCGGAAACTATATTGCCTACCATCACCCTTCACTCTAATAGTTATAGATTTAAGATTTGTTAAATCTGGAGGATAATATGCTCTAATTGATGAAAAACCACCATTATTCTGCAGAGAAAGGTAACCATTAAAGATACCATGTAAATTATTTTTTACTTTCAAAGTAGCATCAGAACGCCCACCCATTACAGTATCATTTACTATTTTCCAGTTAAGTAAATTTTTTGAATCAAAATCTTCCATTATAACTTCACCTACAATAACTTTAGCAGAGTTATTTTCAACGGTAGGTAGGTCACAACCAACAAGGAAAGCCAAACAATTTGCTAATAGAATATTTTTCATACAAGTACTCCTAATTAATTAAATAAGCGATATGAGCGATATTTATGTTGATAAATTATTATTTTATATATATATTTACAAGTCTTTTTTAGTAATTAAAAGGTTTTTAAAATGAAAAGAAGAAAATTTATTGGTGAAGCTTGTCGATTTGCTATGTTGTGTACTTCGCCGCTACTTTTGTCAACATTGCAATCTTGTGAAGATGTGGGTGATGACGCTATCGTTGATGATGATTTCATTGATATTAATGAAGAATTTGCTATGTTTGATTTAAACCAAATTCCTTTTGATAAATTAAAAGTAGTTGGTGGCTCTGTAGCTACACAAGGAAATAGTTTTGATTCAAATGGGATACTTTTATACAGACAGTCTGAAAATATAATTTTAGCATTTAGTAGACGCTGTACACATGCAAGCGCAAGCCTTGATGCTTTTAGTAATGGATCTGCTAGATGTTCTAACCATGGTTCAGAATTCAATCTTTCTGGCGTGCCAACAAAAGGTCCAGCAAACACAAAACTAGATCAATATATTATTGAGATTATGGGTGATACAATTAAAGTATCTAAATCCTAAATTTATAAAATGAGTCATTTAAAGCTATTTCCACTTAGTCTAGTTTCATTTCCTACAAAAATTGTACCATTACATATTTTTGAAGAACGATATAAAAATTTAATTTCAGATTGTGCAAAAGATAAAAGTGAGTTTGGTATTATTTATCAAAACAATAATGCTTTAGCAGAGTTTGGTTGCTCAATGAAGATATTAAAGATAGTTAAAAAGTATTCAGATGGTAGAATGGATATTATAACTAAAGGAAGAAATATTTTTAAACTTAATTCTCAATTACTTGATGGTGAACTATTGATTGGTGATGTAAAATTTAGCAAAAGTAAAATTAATCATTATTCAGAAAAGTTTGAAATTTTAAAGGATAAATATTTAAAAATATTGTTGATGCTAGGAATAACTTCAAATTTGGATAGTCACTTAAAAAAAGTGGCCTCTTTTGAGTTACTTGAAGGTATAAGTTTACCTTCAGAATTTGAGTTAATGCTAATCTCAACAAATGCTGAGACTGACCGAATAAAAATTCTTGATGGAATATTTGATAAAATATTAAACAATCAGTTTCCAATACCTGATGCTTCTCATTTTCAATCATAGTTAAATTAAAAAAAGAAATTTTAATTATTTTATCATTAACAAAATAATAATCGAAAGGTTCATATGGAACAATACCTCTTACTAATTTTAAAAATTCTTGTAGCTATTTCAATATTCTTTGTTTGGGTAATAAGATATGATAATATAATTGAAGAATTTAAAAGTTATAATTATCCAGATTGGTTAAGAGACCTTGTAGGTATTTTAAAATTATCTTTTGCTCTTATGCTTATTTTAGATGAAAGGCTTATCATTTTAACTGGTGCAGCCGGTTTAGTTTTCATGATGCTAGCTGCTGTAGCAACTCATATTAAAGTTAAAAATAATATTAGCCACGCTTTACCTGCAATCTCTCAAATAGTCATGAATGGACTAATTTTTTATTTAACTTACTAATAAAAAAATCACTTAATATGATTACTGTTTTATCACCTGCTAAAAAACTGTCCAAAAATTGTTTTGGACATGACTTTAACTCAACTCAGCCTGATTATTTAAACCAGTCAGATAAACTGGCTTCAATTCTTAAGAGTTTTGATCCTCCAACCTTAATGGATGTAATGGGTATAAGTGAAAATCTTTCATTGTTAAACTGGGAGCGGTTCCAAAATTGGGAAACTCCATTCTCAAGTAATAATTCAAGACAAGCAATTTTTACTTTTCAGGGCGATACTTACACTGGTCTAGATGCTGATTCATTAAGTGAAAATGAAGTATTATTTGCACAAGACCATACGCGTATTTTATCTGGCCTTTATGGTATACTGAAACCACTTGATCTTATTATGCCTTATCGTTTAGAAATGGGTACTAAATTAAAAAATGGTAAGGGTGATAACCTTTATGAGTTTTGGGGCGAAAAGTTATCTAAGTCTTTAAGTCTAGAATTAGAAAGTCATGTTGAAAAGTTTGTTGTTAACTGCGCTTCAGTTGAATACTTCAAATCAGTAAATAATAAAGCATTATCTGCTGAAATTATTACTCCTATTTTTAAAGAGATTAAAAATGGAAAAGTGAGAATTATATCTATTTTTGCAAAAAAAGCACGAGGAATGATGGCACGATTTATTATTAAAAACCAAATAAACAACCCTAATGATATTCTTCATTTTGATTTCGGTGGCTACAGTTATGATAAATCCTTATCTAGTATTAATTCACCGGTATTTACACGTCAACAACCTTAAATAAAGTTATTTAAAATTTTCTATTAAGCTTTTAGTATCGCCTATTATTTCTAAAGCACAATGTGAAGAGTCTCCTTCAGCAATCGTTTCTTTTCCTTTTTTTAATTTAAACTGTATTCTTGCATCAAGATATTCTGCTACTTTTTTTTCCATGTTGAATTTATCTGGTGCAAATAACATGCCAGTTTTAGAACCTCTATAAATTTTTATTTGGAGGTTAATATTTCCCTGTTGTAGGTGCCAAGTAATTTTTTTCTCATCATACTTTACTAAATTAACTTTAGATCCTTTGTAAGGTGTAAATCGATATAAAATATCATTTACTTGAACACCAACAATAAATCCTGAAAATTCTGATTTACGCCAAGGAATTGTTGCTAATGAAGCTGAAAGACTTAGACCTGGCACTTCAAAATGATTTGATTGAGCCCATATCCAATTTTTAGGAAAATTCTTACCCCAATCCTTTTCAATGTATCCTTTTCCATTATCAAATAAGTATGATTGGCTATTAATTTCAATTTTTCCTTTTAAATCATGATCCATACTTAAAATTCCATGAAAACATTCCATGGTTGGGACATAAGCATACCAACCCATACATCCAGGTTCTAAAATTGAGACAGGCCAAGGTTTTATATTGTCATTTTTAACATGCCCTTTTGCTTCAATTAAACTGGTTTTAATATTTAATTTGATTTCATTTAATGAGAAAGTATTATCGCCTAATTTTAGCTCATATTTATATGGATCACAGATGAATTCATCTGGAGAGAATGTTATGTAATCAACTTTTCCATTCTCTCCATTATAAATCATTAAAAAGGCAGTCTCATAATCTATTAATCCACTTCGATAAATTCCAGGTATCATAACAATAGATTGGCCTTTTGCTGTTGTTATTTTATGATACCATCCTTCAAAAAAGGGCCTTTTATTAGATGTTCCATGGTATTGTGCAGGGTTTTTTATAAACATAAATAATTTTTTAATTAAAATTTTTCAAACAAAACATTTTCATTAAATATTAGCTTAAATTTAGCACTATGGTCGAGTCATTTGCTTTAATTCTTGCAGCTTTTTTAACCTCTATGTTATCAGCCATTATTGGAATGGGCGGGGGTATCACATTACTTGGAGTAATGGCAATTATAATGCCAGAAGGTTACCTTGTAGTTGCATACCATGGAATTATCCAATTAGTGAGTAATGTTACTAGATTAACAGTGTATCGAGAACATATAGAAACAAAGATTCTTAAGAAATACTTTTTAGGAATTATTCCAGGGTTAATTTTAGCTAGTATAATAATTTATTTTTTAATGCAATTTTATAAAGTTTCATCAGCCGATCAAATTCAAATAGATTATTTAAAACCATTAATTGGTCTTTATATTATTTGGTTTCTTTATATACGTAAAAAAGGTAAATCTGTTTCAGACCAGGCTTTTCTTTGGATGGGTGGGCTCAGTGGTTTGGTCACTGTTTTTGTAGGTGCTGCTGGCCCTTTAATTGCACCTTTATTTATTAATTCAGATTTAAAGAAACATTCAATAATTGCTACAAAAGCAGTATGCCAAGCACTTGGACATTTAGGAAAAATTCCAATTTTTATATTTTTATTCAATGTTAATTATATAACTGATTGGAAAGTTTTATTACCATTAGTTATTGCAGTTTACTTTGGGACAAAATTTGGAAAAAAAATGTTAGGTAAACTTCCAGAATCTATATTTCAAACTCTTTTTCGATTTGCACTTACCTTAATTGCAGTTAGGTTGATAGCTGTTGAATTAATGAGGTAATTATGAAAATAATTAAAGTAAGTGCTGGCTTTTATACTTTAAAGAGGTTGTAGGAAGGTAATATTCAAAAAGATCAAATATTATGAATTAAACAGAAAAAAGGAAGCTAAGCCTGGCTCTTCTAGATATTTACCTAATTAGCCGAAGATCTTTTATTTGACTATTTAGATTCATTATATCATTTATAATTACCAAATTCACAGGCTTTATTTGAAGTGAAAATCACTGATTGAAAGAAAATAATTAATGAGAAAAAATAATTTTAGAAATATTGCCATCATTGCCCATGTTGATCACGGGAAGACTACCCTGGTGGATGGACTTTTAAACCAATCTGGAACTTTTAAGGCTCACCAGGAGGTTGAAAGTCGTATTATGGATTCCATGGATCTTGAAAAAGAACGTGGCATTACAATTACGGCCAAGAATACAGCCGTCCATTATAAAGGTATTAAAATAAATATTATGGACACGCCTGGCCATGCTGATTTTGGAGGTGAGGTCGAACGAAGTCTCAATTTAGTTGATGGAGCTTTATTGCTTGTTGATGCAAGTGAGGGACCATTACCTCAGACAAGATTTGTACTAAAAAAGACCCTAGAGAAAAACTTACCTGTTATTGTTATTATAAATAAAATTGATCGATCGGATGCTCGTATAGATGAAGTTGTTAATGAAGTTTATGATTTGTTCATTGATCTTGATGCGAATGACGATCAAATTGATTTTCCAATACTTTATACTATTGCTAAAGAAGGCGTAGCTCATGAAGATTTAAATGATGGTTCAACATCACTTAAGCCATTGTTTGATTCTATTTTAAATAATATCAAAGGTCCGGTAGCAGATGATAGCCATATTCCTCAATTTTTAGTTACAAATTTAGACTACGATTCATATGTTGGTCAGGTTGCGATTGGAAGATTAAACCATGGGACTTTATCAATGAATCATGCTTATTCACTTTGCGGCGAAGATGGAATTCGTAATAATCAAAAATTTTCTGCTTTATATACTTTTGAAGGTCTTAAGAAAATTCAAGTTGAAAAACTGGAGGCTGGAGATATTATTGCAGTAGCAGGTCTTGAAGGTGTTACGATAGGTGATACTATATCCTCTAATGAAAACCCTAAGCCACTACCACGTATCATAATTGACGATCCAACTGTTTCTATGTTATTTTATGTAAATAATGGACCTTTTGCAGGTAAAGAAGGAAAATACCTTACTTCTAGAAATATTAGTGAACGTTTGGATAGAGAAATATTGGGGAATGTTTCTTTGCAAGTTCATAAAACAGATCGTACAAATGTATTCGAAGTTCGTGGAAGAGGTGAATTACAGATGGCCGTACTGATTGAGACCATGCGAAGAGAAGGTTATGAGTTTATGGTCTCAAAACCACGTGTTATTACTCATGAAAAAGATGGTAAGACTATGGAGCCAATGGAAAAGGTTTTTCTAGATATACCAGAAGATAAAGTTGGTGTAGTGACAGAAAAACTATCCATTCGTAAAGGAAGAATGGAAAATTTGGTAAATCATGGTCATGGAAGAGTTTCTATGGATTTTATTATACCCTCAAGAGGCTTAATTGGTTTTAGGAGTCAATTCTTAACTGATACTCAAGGGGCGGGTATAATGAATAAACTTTTTGATGGTTATGCACCTTGGTTTGGTTTAATCCCTCAACGAATAAGTGGCGCAATTATTTCTGATCGAAAAGGAAAAGTAACAACTTATGCCTGCTTAGGAATGGTCGATAGAGGTGAGCTTTTTATTGAGGTTGGTACAGAAGTATATGATGGAATGATTATTGGTGAGCGAAATAGGACTGAAGATCTTTCTGTTAATATTACAAGAGAGAAAAAGCTTACAAATATGAGAGCGGCCTCTTCAGATACAACTGTAGTATTGCGTCCCTCAAAGAAATTATCTTTAGATCAATCTATAGAATTTATTGCTGAGGATGAGCTCGTAGAAGTGACTCCAAATTCAATACGACTACGTAAAATGGAATTAGATGCAAATAAAAGAGCTTCAGATCATAGAAAAGCAAAGTATGCTAGTTAATTCTTTTTGACTTAACTAATTGTCCATTATCTTCAAGCATGAGGAAGTGGAGAAAAATAACCAAATTCATTCTGATTCAAATAACTCTCAGTTTGATTTTTAGTCAAAAAAATGATTCTCCTAATATTGTTTTCTTATTTGCTGATGATGCTGGATATGCAGATTTTGGATTCCAAGGTAGTACCAAATTTGATACACCAAACTTAGATATACTGGCCAGTAAGAGCGTTAAGTTTACCCAAGCCTACACAACAGCTGCCGTCTGCGGTCCTTCTCGAGCAGGATTAATAACAGGTCGTTATCAACAGCGTTTTGGAGTAGAAGAGAACAATGTGCCCACCGCTATGAGCCCTGCCGGTCTTACGGGTGCTGATATGGGTTTACCATTAGATCAACAGACTATTGCAGATTACCTTAAAAAAGCTGGATATAAATCCATTTACTTAGGTAAATGGCACTTGGGTGGTGCGGATCGCTATCATCCTCTAAAACGTGGTTTTGATGAATTCTATGGTTTCCGTGGAGGGGCCCGTTCTTATTGGCCTTATAATTCTCCTCCAAATGATCCTCTGAGAAAGTGGGAAAGAGATTATAAAAACTTTAAGGAGCACAAAGGCTATCTGACAGATGCTATGGCAGATGAAGCTTTGGAAGTTATTGAACGGCATAAGGATACGCCATTTTTTCTCTTTGTATCCTTCAATGCTGTTCATACTCCGATGAATTACCTAGAAAATGATCTCCCTGATGGTAATATTGGACTTACTCAAGAGCGTCAGCAACTTTATGCAATGACCAAAGCCATGGATAGAGCCTGTGGCCAGATTATTGATAAATTAGAAGAGCTAGGTCTAACAGAAAATACTTTAATCGTTTTTTCAAACGATAATGGAGGCGCGTGGATTAACAATTCTTCCAACTATCCATTGAGTGGTGTAAAAGGCACCCATTTAGAAGGGGGGATTCGGGTTCCTTTTTTATTACGTTATGGTAATAGGTTTGAGGGAGGTAGCACCTTTGACGATCCAATCAGCACATTTGATCTTTTGCCCACTTTTGTGGATGTAGCAGGGGGAGATAAAAATGATTTAAAAAACGTAGATGGTGTTAGTCTAATTCCTTTTCTAAATGGAAAGAAAAATTATCGTCCACATAAAACACTTTATTGGAAGAAAGAAACTAGGGCCGCCATTCGGGATGGTGATTGGAAATTGATTCGGTTGCCCGATCGCCCTGCAATGCTTTTTAATATTGCCAAAGACCCTATCGAAGCATATGATTTGGCTAGCAAGCGTCCTGAAAAAGTCAAAAAATTGTATAAAAAACTTTTTAATTGGGAAGTGACATTAAAGCGGTCATTATGGATGACAAAACGCCAAAACAGTAAGCGCGCCATTGATACATTTGATAAATATAGATAATAATGCATAACTTTAAATTAATATTATTATATTCAATAATATTTGCACTTAATAATTTATTTATTTCCTGTAATAAATTAGAAGAGCGACCTAATGTTATTTATATTCTGGCAGATGATTTGGGTTATGGTGAGTTGGGTATTTTTGGTCAAAAGGTAATAGAAACACCCAATATAGATGCTTTAGCAAAGAATGGCATGATTTTTACAGACCATTATTCTGGGTCACCAGTCTGTGCCCCTTCTCGATCAGTATTTATAACGGGTCAACATACAGGTCATACTCCAATTCGAGGAAATGATGAGTGGAAAGAACGAGGTGATACTTGGAATTATCAGGCCATGTTCGATAATCCATTTTTAGAGGGGCAGCGCCCCATCCCAGATAGCACAATCACCATTGCAGAAGTATTTAAGTCTGCGGGCTATGTAACGGGCATGGTCGGTAAGTGGGGTCTTGGAGCACCCACAACTGAAGGTCTACCTAACCGGCAGGGTTTTGATTTTTTTTATGGTTATAACTGCCAACGCCAAGCTCATACACTTTTCCCTATGCATTTATGGAGGAATGAAGAAAGACATTTACTAAATAATAAGAATATTCCTCCTCATGCAAATCTCAAAGAAGGTGTAGATCCTAATGATGAATCTAGTTATGCTGATTTTCATTTGAACGATTATGCTCCTGAGTTAATGCATAATGAAGCATTAACATTTTTAGAGGATAATAAAGAAAATTCATTTTTTCTTTATTATGCATCACCTCTTCCGCATGTTCCACTTCAGGCACCTAAAAAATGGGTTGATTACTATAAAAGAAAGTTAGGCGATGAAGAGCCTTATACTGGAAAATCATACTTTCCAAACCAGACGCCAAGAGCAACGTATGCAGCAATGATTTCTTATTTAGACGAACAGGTGGGAGATCTAATAAATAAATTAAAAGAAATTGGTCAATTCAAGAATACTCTAATTATTTTTACGAGTGACAACGGTCCTACTTATACAGGAGGTGCAGATACTCAATTCTTTGAAAGCGCTAAACCTTTTAAAACAGGTCTTGGGTGGGCAAAAGGATTTGTTAACGAGGGGGGTATAAGAGTACCAATGATTGCAAGTTGGCCCAGAAAAATAAAGTCAGGTTCAAAATCAAATCAAATTTCAGCTTTTCAAGATATGATGCCAACGTTTTGTGATATAATTGGCATTGATCCCCCTAAAAATATAGATGGAATTAGCATAAAGGCTACTTTACTTGGAAATTATCAAAAAGTCAGCCATGACTACCTTTATTGGGAATTCCCGGCATATAAAGGTCAACAGGCTGTAAGAATGGGAAACTGGAAAGGGATTAGAAAGAATATCTTTGAAGGTAATATGTCCATAGAGCTTTATGATCTAAGCTCAGATCTTCAAGAACAAAACAATGTAGCTTTGATTTATCCTGAAATTGTTGAAAAAATTTCAAATATTATGATTGAATCTCATTCTCCATCACCATTATTACGTTTTAAATTTCCTCAGCTGGGAGATTAGTATGAAAAAATGGATTTCATATAAATCTGAATTGCAAAGTGAAAAATTTGATGTAATCATAATTGGGTCTGGAATGAGCGGTCTAACAACTGCGGCTCTGCTTGCGCAAAATAATTTCAAGGTGTTGGTTCTAGAGAAACATTTCAAAGTAGGTGGTTTTACGCATACTTTCAAAAGGAAGCAATATGAATGGGATGTTGGTATCCACTACATTGGTGAAGTGCATAATAAAAAATTGCACACACGTAAATTATTTGATAAAATTACAGCAGGGAATCTTGAATGGGCAAAGATGGATCAAAATTATGATCGCATAATTTTTCCTGATCAGTCATATGATTTTATTGCTCCAAAAGAAAATTTTATCAAAAAATTATCTGAATATTTCCCGGAAGAAACATCGGCAATTACTAATTATGTAAGTCTTTTAAATGCGCAATCAAAAAATGCCAAAACTTTTTTTGCAAGTAAGCTCGTTCCTAAATGGTTATATCTATTAGTTGGTAGAAAAATGACAAAAAGTTTTTTTAAGAACTCTGATAAAACAACTAATGAGGTTCTAGGCGAAGTAACTAGTAATAAAAAACTTCAAAGTGTTCTTTCTGGACAGTGGGGTGATTATGGGTTACCCCCCAAACGAAGTAGTTTTGCTATGCATGCAATGGTTGCACGTCATTATTTAGATGGCGCTAATTATCCTATCGGAGGTTCAAGAATGATAGCTGAGCATGCCTCAGATCTTATAGAATCTTTAGGGGGAAAAGTTGTCGTAAATGCTGATGTAAATGAGATAATAGTTAAACGTAATAAAGCGATTGGTGTAAGGCTTGAGAATGGTGATGAACTAATGGCAAATAAAGTGGTGAGCAGTGCAGGGCTTGTTAATACAATTAATACTTTTTTGAGAAACTATTCTAAGTATGAGAAACAAAAATCAAAATTAAATAAAGTTCAGCCAACAGAAAGCTACGTTTGTCTTTACATGGGATTAAATAAAACCGCAGAAGAATTAAATCTTAAAACAACAAATCTTTGGATTTATCCTGGATATGACCATGACCAAAATGTTATTAATTACCAATCTGACCCTAATGGTGAATTTCCTGTAGTTTATATATCATTTCCATCTGCTAAAGACCCTGCTTGGAATAAAAATCATCCAGGTTGTGCCACGATGGAAGCCATAACACTTGGTCGATGGGATTGGTACAAAGAATGGGAAAAAAAGCCATGGAAAAAACGTGGTGAATCGTATGAAAATTTTAAAGAGTTAATATCTAAAAAAATATTAAAAGTTGTTTATAAACATGTACCACAAATTGAGAATGCTATGGATTATTATGAATTATCAACCCCTCTAACAGTTAGAGATATGGCTCATTATCCAAAAGGGGAAATGTATGGCCTAGACCATTCTTCAAAAAGATTTAGACAGAATTGGATAAGACCAAAATCTGGAATTAAAAATTTATTTTTGACAGGTCAAGATATAACAACCGTTGGTCTTACAAGCGCACTTTTTTCAGGGTTATTAACGGCATCAGCTATTATCAAAAAAAATCTGATGAAAAGCCTCTAATTTTATTTCTGATGAATATTTTACTATCATAATTTCTAACTTAAGATTTTTGAGGAGCATTAATGCGTAAAACAACAATTAGCATTCTTTTATTTATCTCATCTCTGTATGGTAATGACATTAAATCTCCAGCAGCTTTCCTAGGTTATGAACTTGGTGATAATTTTACTTTCCATCATAAAGTTGTCTCCTATTTTGAACATGTTTCAAATGCATCATCAAATGTAAAATTAATTTCTTATGGTAAAACATATGAGCAGCGTCCTTTATTAGTGGCAGTAATATCAAGTGAAGAAAATATGAGTATGATTGAGGATATTCGTATGGATAACCTTAAGAGAGCAGGCGTTATTAAAGGCCAAACATCTAATAGAAAAGTAGGTATAGTTTGGCTGAGTTATAATGTCCACGGTAATGAAGCGAATTCAACAGAAGCTGCCATGAAAACCCTTTATGCTTTAACCAATAAAAAGAACAAAGAAACTCAAACTTGGCTAAAAAATACAATAGTTATCCTTGATCCATGTATCAATCCTGATGGTAGAGATAGATATGCAAATTGGTTTAGGATGACAGCAAATAGGTGGCCAGATGCAGATCCTCTTTCCATAGAACATATGGAACCTTGGCCTGGTGGTAGAACTAATCATTACTATTTTGATTTAAATAGAGATTGGGCTTGGCAAACACAAATAGAATCTCAATCTAGAATTAAATTATATAATCAATGGCTTCCTCACATACATGTAGATTTCCATGAACAAGGTGTAAATAGTCCGTATTATTTTGCTCCAGCAGCGGAACCTTTTCATGAGTATATAACTGATTGGCAAAGAGAATTGCAAACGATGATTGGAAAGAATCATTCAAAATATTTTGATAAGAATAGTTGGCTTTATTTTACCAAAGAAGTCTTTGACCTACTGTATCCTAGTTATGGTGATACCTATCCCACTTACAATGGCGCTATTGGTATGACATATGAACAAGCTGGACATAGCAGAGGTGGTTTAGCTGTCCAAACTGAAGATGGTGATACACTCACTTTAAAAGATCGATTAACGCATCATTATACAACTGGTTTATCTACCATTGAAGTAGCATCTAATAATGTGGATAAGATGTTATTAGAATTCTCTAGATTTTTTGAAGAAGGTAAGAAAAACCCATCCGGTAAATACACCGCATATATTATATCTAAGACTAATAATAAAGATAAAATAAAAGATCTTAAAAACTGGCTTGATACCAATGGCATTGAGCATGGTTTAGCAAGTACATCAAAATCCATTAAAGGTTTTAGCTATCTTAAAGGAAAAACTGAGCAGTTAAAAGTATCAAAAGGTGATATGATTATTTCTGCAAAACAGGCTAAATCGGTATTGGTTCAAATTCTTTTTGAACCTGAAACCACCTTAAGAGATACATTGACTTACGATATAACTGCATGGTCAATACCATACGTCTTCGGCCTTGAATCATATGCAGTAAAAAGTGATATTAAATATTCAAACGCTCAATATTTTTCTCCTAGAAATGAAATTGTTGACCAATCTCCTTACGCTTATTTACTTCCATGGAAAGGTATCAATGACGTCAGATTTCTCGCTAATTTATTTAAGAATGACATTGTTTCAAGAGTCTCGGAAGAACCATTTAGTATCGAAGGTCGTGAGTTTGACAGAGGTACTTTAGTTATTACTAGAAAAGGTAATGAAAAACATGGGTCTAAATTTGATGAAATCATTAAAAAAGCTGGCAAAAAGTTAGATCGTACACTTGTTGCTGTTAATACGGGGTTCGTATCAAAAGGAAAAGACTTTGGTTCTTCTTCAATGCGTGTTGTAAAGAGGCCAAAGATTGGATTAGTTTCAGGTGATGGAGTAAGTAGCTCACGTTATGGTGAGGTTTGGCATTTTTTTGAAAGACAGATAGAATTTCCAGTCACTGTTTTAAGAAGTGATTATTTTACACAAATCCCTAAACATAACTTTGATATTTTGATTTTACCTGGCGGAAAGCATAATTATTTAGATCAAGATGCTTTAATGGAATTAAAAAATTGGGTCCGTTCTGGAGGTAAACTTGTAGTAATGGAATCTTCCCTAGATAAGTTTGTTGATCAAAAAGACTTTGGCCTTAAAAAATTTGCGACTGATGATGAGAAAAAATCATCAGAAAAAAGAAATAATGAACGAGAATTATTGGAAAGATTGCGCCCATATAAAGATCGTCAGAGGTCGGAATTGAGTCAAAATGCATATGGTTCAATCATAAAAGTTAACATGGATAAGAGCCATCCTTTAGCATTTGGATATGATGATGAATATTTTTCTCTTAAACTTCGTAATAATCGCTATGCTTATTTACATAATGGATGGAATGTTGGAACAGTTACTGATTCAACATCAATAGTCAGTGGTTTTGTTGGATATAAGGCTCAAGAGAATTTTCGTGAGTCTATGGTTTTTGGGGTAGAAGAGCTAGGTCGAGGTAGTATAATTTATATGGCAGATAATCCATTATTTAGAGGTTTTTGGTATAATGGAAAACTCCTTTTTGGGAATGCAATTTTTATTGTTGGAAATTAAATTAATGAAAAAATTATTACCTCTTCTATTAATTATTATTTTTGGCTGTGATAAATCAGGTCTAAAGCTTAAAACTGTAGACGCATCTGATATAAATAATCAGATTAATAAACATAAAGGTAGTGAAGCAGTTTTAATCAACTTCTGGGCTACTTATTGTGCCCCCTGTATCGAAGAATTTCCTATGATTGTAGATCTGTCTGAAAAATATAAAGAAAAAGGAATGCAGGTTTACTTTGTAAGTGCAGATTGGTTAGATAGGGAGAAAGAGGTTATGGCATTTTTAATAGAAAAAGATGTTAAAGGTCTTTCTTTTATTAAAGAAGAAGGTAATGATAATAATTTCATCAATGAAATAAGTAGAGAATGGTCAGGTGCATTACCTTTCACAATAGTATATGATAAAAGTGGAAATTTATCTGATTACTGGGAAATGAAAAAAAATAAAGATCGATTTGAATCGGCAATAATAAAGGCAATAAAATCATGAACTTTGAAAAGTTTCAATTAGAAAGACAACAGTCTACATGGGAAAATAAAGTTGATTATAATCTTTCTGAAAGTGGAGTACACCCTGGTACTTTTAAAACTTTGTTTGAACCTGAGTTTATAGATAAGATTGCAAATACTGAATTAACTTATGGTTTTACTGAAGGCTCAAATGAATTAAGAGAATCTATCTCAAGTATTTATCAAGGAGCAGATCCAGATAATATTCAAGCTTTTAATGGTTCAGCAGAGGCTAATATGGTGGCAATAATGTCTTTACTCAACTCTGGTGATGAGATGATATACATGGTTCCAAATTATTTGCAGATTTATGGGTTTGCACGAGGTTTAGGAGTAAATGTGAAAACATTCGCTTTACAAGAGTCATCAAATTGGCAACCAGATATTGATGAGTTAAAATCTCTAGTAACTGATAAAACAAAAATGATTTGTATTTGCAATCCAAATAATCCAACTGGATCAGTTTTGCCAAAAGAAACAGTATTTGCAATTGGTGATATAGCGAAAGAAGTAGATGCTTGGATATTATGTGATGAAGTTTATCGTGGCGCAGAACTTAATCGTAAGGAATGCACTTCATTTTGGGATATAAATTATTCTAAAACTATAGTTAATTGTGGTTTATCAAAAGCTTACGGCCTTCCAGGGTTGCGTCTAGGATGGTCTGTTTCTAATAAAGAGTATATCCAAGAATGTTGGGCTACACATGATTATACTACTATAGCTATTGGTCGCTTGAGTGATTTAATTGGAGCGCATGTATTACACCCTGATAATAGAATGATTACTTTAAATAGAACACGTGATGCATTAACACAAAATTTAAGCGTTTTTCAAAAGTGGATTAATATTTTTGATCAACAAATTAGTTTTATTCCACCTTCAGCTGGTGCAATGGCATTTGTTCGATATAATTGGGATATTAATTCAACATCATTAGTTGAGAAAGTTCGTAACGAAGCTAATGTATTGTTAGTGGCAGGTGATTGGTATGGAATGGATCATTACCTTAGATTTGGCTATGGTGCTAAATCTACTGATCTAGAAGCGGCTCTTGATCTTATAACCCCAATCTTAAAAACTTTATGATTTCTTTTCCAAAAGATGTAGAAAATTCGTTTGATCGATCTCAACCTCATATTAGAAATACTCCATTAGAACATTCACCTTACTTGAGTGAAATGATAAATGGTAATGTTTATCTAAAACTTGATAATATACAAAAAACAGGATCTTTCAAATTCCGTGGCGCTGTAAGTAAAATGACCTCACTCAATGACAATGAAAGGGCGAGTGGAGTTGTTACCGCTTCTACTGGAAATCATGGTGCTGCATGTTCTCTTGCTATGTCTATTCTTAATATAAAAGGGAAAATTGTTGTTCCTGAAAATGTTCATAAAAATAAAGTTGAAAATATTCAGAACCTTGGTGGTGAAGTTGAATATTTTGGCAATGATTGCATTAATGCTGAGGAGCATGCTCAAAAAATTTCTAGAACAACAGGTGCCACATATATTTCGCCATACAATGACCCCACAATTATTTCAGGGCAAGGGACTCTTGGTCTAGAAATTTTCAATGAGCTTAATTCGGTAGATTCCGTATTTATTTCCGTTGGTGGAGGCGGACTAATCTCTGGAGTGGGAGGGTATTTAAAATCCATGAATGAAAATATTAATATTTTTGGAGTCTCTCCAGAAAACTCATGTGTTATGTATGAATCTTTGAAAGCTGGTAAACAATTAGATTTGCCATCTAAGGATACACTTTCTGATGGAACAGCAGGTGGCGTTGAAATTGGTTCTATAACATTTAAGTTATGCCAAGATATTATTGATGAATTTATACTTGTCAATGAAAGTGAAATTGCAGATGGAATTCGAATTGGAATAATAAAACATCATCAACTAATTGAAGGAGCTGCTGGTACAGCTATAGCAGGTTTTTTAAAAAAGAAAGAAGATTTAACAGGGCAAACCGTTGTCATTGTCATGTGTGGTGGAAATATTAGCTCAGAAGTCTTAAAATTAATTTTATAATGCGTATTTTTTCCCTAGATGAAATTAAATCTGTTTTAACTAAAATTAACTTAGTTCAAGAGATAGAAAAAGGCTTCGTAGCTTATTCAAAAGGAGATGTTATTGTTCCTCCTGTGGGTGAACTACATTTTGATTCTCCACCTGGTGATGTTCATATTAAGTATGGATATATAAAAAATGATGAAGTGTATGTTATTAAGATTGCATCAGGGTTTTTTCATAATACAAATCTAGGACTACCAAATGGTAATGGGATGATGCTTGTCTATGATCAGAAGACAGGAGAGCCAAAGGCAATTCTAAATGATGAATCCTTTCTTACTGATGTTCGAACTGCTGTAGCTGGGGCGATCTCTGCAAAATATTTAGCTCCGAGCAAGGTAAAACATATTGGTATTATTGGGACAGGTGTTCAAGCTCGAATGCAATTAGAATATTTAAATGGTATCATTGATTGTAAATCAGTAATAGTTTGGGGAAGGAACGAAAAATCATTAATAAAATATAAGAAAGATTTTTCTAAAAGTAATTTTGATATAACTATCACTAAAAATATCAATGATATAATAGAAAGATGTCAGTTGATAGTGACCTGCACACCAAGTGATACTCCAATTGTAACAAAGGTTAATCCAGGGACACATATTACAGCAATGGGTTCAGATACGCTTACTAAACAAGAGATTGCATCTTCTATTCTATTTCAAGCTGACCTTGTAGTTGCAGATAGCCGTTCCCAATGTGAGGATAGAGGTGAAATACATCAAGCTATTAAAGATGGTTTTTCTATGAAAGACGTAGTTGAAATTGGTGACATAATTCAAGGTAAGGCAAAACAAAGAGAAAATGATAAACAAATTACTATCGCCGATCATACAGGTGTAGCTGTTCAAGATATTCAAATTTCAAAAGCAGTTCTTAAATATTTAAATTAGATGTAATTTGTATTGGCTTAAATCAGGAGCTTAATTATGAAAAAAATAGTTAATAAGTTATCAATCACTTTATTTCTGTCAGTAATTTTTGCTGGTGAACTTGAACTTGGGTCGAGTATCCCTTTGGCAGATATCAAAATGATGGATATTAGTGGTAAGATGATTTCTTTAAATGATGTAAAAATGGAAAATGGATTATTGGTAAACTTTTCCTGTAATACCTGTCCTTGGGTAGTTGCATGGCAAAATCGATATAATTCATTAGCTAAAGAAAGTAATAAAAATAAGATAGGCTTTATAACTGTAAATCCAAATACCCGTATTCGTGATAGAGGTGAAGGATTGTCTGATATGCGTGACTTCGCTAAAAAATATGACCATGATTTTCTTTATGCACTTGATAAAGGAGCTAAATTAGCAGAAGCATTTAGAGCTACAAAAACACCGCACATTTATCTCTTTAATGGAGAAGGTAAACTAGTATATCGTGGTGCTATAGATGATAATGCTCGAAAACCCAATAAAGTAAAAAATAAATATCTTTTTAATGCAATTAAAGCTGTTGCAAATGGTGAAAGTATAGATTTCGCAGAGACGAAAGCTTTAGGCTGTTCGATTAAATTCGCTGAAAAATAAATTAGCCAAATCAGATATGCGGTTCTCGATAGCTGAAGTTGATAAATTTATTGCTCAAAATTATTCAATATTGATTAAATCAGATAACTCAAGACCAAAAGTAATAGATGAGGCTTGAGAAAGTAAAGACCTGGCTATCCTAGGTCATAGAAATCAAAGTTTTTTAAGATTTTATAGATGAAGGTATTGTTAATAAAGCGCTCTGTCCTGTATTTGTTATACCTAAATAAAAATTTAACTTAATACATAATTTTTGATATAATTTCCTTGGCTTATTTTTAAGCTATTATCATGAATCCTCGAAAAATTACTTTAATTATTTCAGCTTTGCTATCCTTTGTTCTTGCACAAGATTTAATTATCGACCTTAAAACTTTTATTCGCCCATCGATAGTTACAAATCGATTAAATGGTGATATTATTATTGATGGTTATATAAATGAAACTGAATGGATGTTAGCCGACTCGATTTCTGATTTTTATCAATCACAGCCGATTCCTGGTGCAAAAGCAACTGAAAGGACGGTTGTTAGAGTACTTTATGACTCTGAATTTTTATATGTATCTGCTGTGCTTTATGATTCTAATCCTGCCCAAATTATTATTGAAAGCCTTGAAGAAGACTTTGAATCACAGGACAATGATGCTTTTGCTATTATGTTAGATACCTTCAATGATAATAAAAGTGGATATGCTTTTCTTTTTAATCCTGCGGGTGCAATTAAAGATATGTATGTGAATAATGATGGTACAAGTATCAATAGTGCTTGGGAGGGTATTGTGGAACTTAAAACATCTATTCAGGAACATGGTTGGGAGATTGAACTTGCATTTCCTTTAACTAGTTTAAGGTTTAACCCAAGTGAAGGTGAACAGAAATGGGGGATTAATTTTCTTCGTAGAATAAGAAGAAAAGGCGAAGATGTTTATTGGAGTCCAATTGAACCATACGAAAAACTACTAACTGTTTCTAAAGCTGGTACATTAGAAGGGCTAGTAGATATTAGACCTGGAAGAAATTTGCAAGTTAAACCATTTTTAGTTGGCAATAAGATTAATGCAGATGAAAGTTCTAATAATTCCGATACTGGTCTCGATGTGAAATTTAGTGTGACGCCAAGCCTTACATTAGATCTTACGTATAATACTGATTTTTCCCAGGTAGATTCAGATGAAGAGAAAGTTAACTTAACACGTTTTCCATTATTTTTTCCAGAAAAGCGAGATTTTTTCCTTGAGAATGCAAGTTTGTTTGAATTTGGCGACATTTCTAATTATTTATATAGAATGAAGCCAAACAAATATGGACGTTCATTTACAATGTTCCATAGTAGAAGAATTGGTTTAGAAGATGGTTCTCAGATTCCAATATCTGGAGGAGGTAGATTAAGTGGGAAAGTTGGAAATTTTGATTTGGGACTATTAAATATGATATCTGAATCTAAAGGTGATATTCCTAGAACTGATTATAATGTTGCTCGAGTAAAAAGTAATTTTCATAATAAATCAAATTTTGGAGCCATATTTATTAATAGAAATTCTTTGGGTGATCTACGTGATCACCGATCAATGGGATTGGATTTAAATCTTAATATTAATAAACTTTTAATTTATTCATATTTAGCGAAAACGGATAACCCTGGAATTTCAGATAATAATTTAGCCGGTCGTGTTGTAGCTGCTTGGAGGAATAATAAATGGGATTTAGCAGCTTATTATAAAAGAGTTGATGAAAACTTTGATCCAACTGTAGGATTTATTCAACGAACCAATGTTGCTGAGATATTTGGAACAGTTGGCAGGCATAAGCGCTATACGTCGGGAAAAGTATTATCTATCAATCCATATTTATTTATAAACCAATTTGACAACCTAAATGGTTACATGGAATCTCGAGCTTTAAAAGCTGGATTAGATATTCAATTTATGAATAGATCTATGATTTTTGCTGGAATCACACAGACTGAAGAGATTATAAATGAATCTTTTGATGTTTATGGAGCTGAAGTTCCAATTGGCGAATATAAGTTTAATAATCTTAGTCTTTACTTTAGAGGTGATAGGACTAAAACTATATCTTTAAATGGGAATGCTAGTATAGGTCAATATTTTAATGGGACAAGGAATTCATATGGGGTTTCTGCTACGATAAAACGAGGTTATAGGTTTAGTGTAAATATGGGATTAAATAAGAATCTTGTTACCTTCCCAGGTATTTCTGTAAATGCAGATATTTATACCTTAAAAATAAAGTATAATCATTCTGTTAAACTTTTTAATACTTTATATTTTCAGTATAATGGAGCTGAAGAAAAACTTGTGACAAATTTTAGAATGAATTTGATTCATGCTCCGTTAAGTGACCTATTCTTAGTCTACTCCAATATATCAGACTTAAATAGTGATGAAAAAGATACTGGAATGATAGCACTCAAATTCACCAAATTATTCTCTTTATAGTTATGAATCGGTTACATAGTTTGGCTATTGATGTCGATTAAGATGTAAATTAAGTTATGTTTAAACGTTCAATCTCATTGTTTATCCTTTTGAACATGACCTTTTCAATGGCAGCACCCATTTTGCATTTTGACTGCAATATGCCGTGTTGTGAAGTTGAAAAATTAACCTGTTGTGATAAAGAAAAAATCATAATGGAATCAAAAGCATGTAAAATAGATATGAAAAAATGTGAAATTGGTTCTTTATTTATCCCTATTCTTTCTGGCCCTTTTCATCAGCATAAGATGAAAGTGAATTTGGATTTTCAAAAAATATTGTTGATGGAATTATATAATCTATCCTTTGAATCAAATTTCAACCAAGTTGTCCTAGACTATCCACCGGAACCACCGGTTAGGTACGTTCTTCCACTTCTCTTATAATTAGATTCCTTCTTTAAGCCACCATATTTAGTTCAATTATTCATAATTTAATAAAGGGCTTTGAAATGCGTACAATTTCAAAAATTAACATAATTATCATTCTTCTCGTTAGTTTATCATTTGGACAATCAGTAGAGATTAATGGTCAAAAAGTTGAAGTAGGGCAAGATGATTTAATATTGCAAGTGAAAGGGTTAGTCTGTTCTTTTTGTGCTCATGGTTTACAAAAGGGCATGTCGAAACTTAATTTTGTGGATAAAAAGAAATACACAAAAGGAATCTATACTGATATCACACACCAATATGTGAAAGTAGGGCTTAAGAAAAATAAAAAACTAAATATTGATAAAGCATTGGGTGTAATCCAAGATGCCGGATACGAAGTTATTAAAACTTATTTAAATCCTTCAGGTACTGAATTGCAAATAAAAGAATATGAAAAATCATTAGAATGAAAGATAAAGCCCTAAGTCTCTTTACACTGTTCACATCTTCAGGAACATTACTATGTTGTGTTCTACCAGCTGTGGTTGCAACTATTGCAGGTGGAGCCGCAGTTAGTTCAATGTTGTCTGTATTTCCATTTTTGATTCCTTTATCAATGTATAAAGAATGGATATTTGGGGTTGCCACCATACTTATTTCAATCAATGGTTATATGGTTTTCAAGCCCAATCAAGAAGTAGCCTGTGATGTAGATGCTGGTGAAGATGGATGCGATATCACTGGTCGTTTTAATAAACGCATGTTCTATATCTCTTCGACTGTGTTGGCGCTTGGAGCCTTTTTCGCCTATGCATTGGTCCCAATATTGGTATATTTCAATCTATAGTGGATATTATGAAAAAAAGTATGTTAATATACATTTTATTGGATATGCTATGGGCTCACCAACCCGTTATGGATATGGCTCCCCGATGGGCTGGCGGCTGGGGATTCCAGTTCAGATATGAAATGTTGGGTTCAGATAAACTATTATCTGCTGAATCCAATAAATCAGATTTAAGCTATTATCGAAGTACCACATGGTTTGAAGGTGTCTATACTTGGAAGCGCTCTGTTAGAGCAACCTTCAAATTGCCTTATCATAAAATAAAGAATGAAACGCAACTCATTGATTGGGGTAATCCTATCAAACGAGAAAGAGGTTTAGGCGATCTTGTTATTGCATTACCATTAAAGAAATACTTTAATCTAAAACGATCGACTGGAAATTTTGGTATTACACCTCAAATCAGATTAAAGACAGGTGATGATTCAAACATCATTAAAAGCAAAGGCGGTTATGGTTTAAGCACATCCTATAGTTCTGAGAGTTTTGCCTATTACCAACTCTATGATATTTATGGTTGGTCGTTTGAAGATGGTTCTTCAATGGTAGGCTTAGATGTAAATCTTGGATGGCATTCAATCCATAAAAATGAGTCAAATAGTGGATTATTTCTTATGTGGGATGGAACATTACAAATGAAATCTGATAAGGATGGAAATAGTGACGTACGTCTTTTTAGTGGCCCAATAGTAGTTCTTTATAGGGAAGGTATTATGGCTAGAATTGAGTTGAAGATTCCAGTAAGCGAATCTGTAGATAAATACGGTTTATCAAATGGAATCATAATCCAAACAGCCATTGGGTTTGTATTTTAAAAAATGATTTGTCAAACTAAATAAAATTAAATAGGGTAAATAAAATGAAATCTAATATAATAATTTTAGCTATATGCTTTATAATGGGGTGTAGCGGAGATACAAAAACTGCAGAATTGAAATTAGAGTCTATGCAGTGTATGATGTGCTCCATGAAGGTTGAAGAAGTAGTAGAAGTATTGGATGGTGTCAAAAAAATCGAAGTAGATTTAAAAAATAAATCTGGGAAAGTCACCTATAAAGCATCAATGATTGATATCTCATCAATTGAAGAGGCCATCACTTCCATTGGCTATAATGTCAATGATAAAAACGCTGATCCCCAAGCATATGCGAAGTTAGAAATCTGTTGTAAATTTCCTGAAGATTAATAAACTAATGTGCGTACGTAAATAATTGCACCTAAAAAACTTGATAAAAAAATGAAAAAAATTATTTTCATATTTCTTTTTTATTTTGGATGTTCGACATCTGATTTTCCTCATCCATTTTTTTCAGAAGGTAGCCGCTACCCTCGAGTTGTTTCAACTCAAGATAATGGACTTCTAGTATCTTGGTTTGAAAAAACTGACTCTCTTAATTGGGCCTTAAAATGGTCAGAATTTTCTGACGAAAAGTGGTCTAGTGCTAAAATAATTACAGCTGGTGAAAATTATTTTGTGAATTGGGCTGACTTTCCATCTATATATCATTTTGGAGGTGATACTATTTCTGCACATTGGTTACAAAAAACTGGCCAGGGTTCTTATGATTATGATATAAAAGTTGTTGCTTCATACGACCGTGGAAATAGTTGGACAGAACCTGAAACTCCACATCGAGATGGTGTAAAAGGAGAACATGGTTTTGTTTCTTTCTTCCAAAATTTAAATAATCAACTAGGTTTGGTTTGGCTTGATGCTAGAAATATGGGTGAGGGTCATAATGGTAATGGATATGGATCTATGAACCTTTATCGGACAACTTTTGCCTCAAATGGCGGTCTTAATTGGGAAATGCAAATGGATGATATGGTTTGTGAATGCTGTCCAACATCAACTACAAAAACAGCTAGTTCTTTATTAATCGCTTACCGTAACCGATCTATAAATGAAATAAGAGATATCAATATTATTAGGTATTCAAATGGAATATGGTATGAACCTTACGCTGTTAATAATGATGGCTGGGAAATTGCTGGTTGCCCTGTTAATGGCCCCATGTTAGCATCCTTTGGTAATGAAACAGCTGTTGCTTGGTATACTTCACCTAACTCGACACCTTCTGTAAATGTAGCTTTTTCCAAAGATGAAGGCGCCTCTTTTGAAGCACCAATTCGAGTTGATGTATCACAACCAATTGGTCGTGTTGATTTGGTTTGGATAAATGATAAGGAAGTCATGGTTAGCTGGATTGAAACATCTGATATGACAACAAATATTTTATCTAGAATAGTTTCAAAAAATGGAGAAATGCTAGAGCCACGAATTATTTCTGAGATAGAACCAGGTCGTGTATCAGGGTATCCACAAATGGAAATAGTTGATGATCAATTATTTTTTGCTTGGACAGAGTCTGGTAATGGAGGAGGAATTAAATCTAAATGGGTTTCTCTCTCTGCCTTTCGTTAAAATAGCCCTTTCTATAAAGTTAGTATGTTGTAAATTCAACTAACAATCATGCGTTTGATTTACCTCTGGACAACACGATTAATCCTAACTATATCACTGGCAGGGATATTACCAGTAGCCAATCAGTCTGCCATTGTCCAAGCTCAATCTAAGAAAAAGAATCCCTCGCAAGCGTCAAAATATGCTAAAAGAGGCAGTGCAAAAGCTAAGAAAAAAAATTATGCAGGCGCTCTTTCTGATTATAAAA
>Ga0209403_10001849_pt1 | contig 26551 bp, 22 predicted proteins | sample ArcticOcean_MG_C_8_FD_187440 | JGI IMG/M metagenome (GOLD analysis project Ga0209403, IMG submission 187440) | Marine microbial communities from western Arctic Ocean - ArcticOcean_MG_CB11_86 (SPAdes) (version 2) | ecosystem: Environmental > Aquatic > Marine > Oceanic | place: Arctic Ocean... | reverse complement strand
AGAGGCCAAAACCCAGCGCGCGGCGCGCCACAGCCTGGCCGATCCGGCCCATGCCGATGATGCCGAGGCGCTTGCCCCAGATGCGTTGGCCAAGCATGGAAGTGGGGCTCCAGCCACCCCAATTACCGCTGCGCGCCTGGCGGTCCCCTTCGACCAGGCGGCGCGGTGCGGCCAATATGAGCGCCATTGCCATATCCGCAGTATCTTCGGTCAATACGCCGGGTGTGTTGGTCACCAGGATGCCACGCTCTTTGGCTGCATCCAAATCAATATGATCGACCCCGGTGCCGAAACTGGCGATCAATTTAAGCTGATCTCCGGCGGCGGCGATAACTTCGCGGTTGATCGTATCAGTCACGGTTGGCACGAACACATCGGCGCTCTTTACGGCTTCGATCAATTCGGCCTGACCGAGCGGCGCATCCGAATCGTTCAGGCGCGTGTCGAATAGCTCCATCATGCGCGCCTGGATTTGATCCGGCAGGCGGCGCGAGACGATGACCAGCGGTTTTTTGTTCGCAGGCGACATATTTTTCCTTTTATTCTCTCCCAGGCGCCCTCAGCAGTGTATGAAGGGCGTAGCCGTAGCACCTGTTTAGCAAAGCGCGCTCCGCGAGACAATCAGGTGCGGCGTTCCTGTTCTGGTGTAGGATTTATGTGCGGATCATATCCGTTTATTGGGAACAGTTGGGTCAAATGTATTTCGTGCGTCCAATCGCTGCAATTCTTGCCATTGCCGGCCTATTTGCTGTTCTAACGGCGCTTGTTACGGCGCTGCCCGGCCATGCCTCGGCGGCAGAGCAGCCCCTGCCCCTGCCACGCTTTGTTTCGTTGAAGTCGAGCGAGGTAAATTTGCGCACCGGCCCCGGCATCCGCTATCCCATCGAGTGGGTTTACCAACGCCGTGGATTGCCGGTTGAGATCACGGCGGAATTCGATAATTGGCGCCGGGTGCGCGATGCACAAGGTGCGGTGGGGTGGATTCACCGCTCGCTGCTGTCCGGTCGGCGCACCGCCATGGTGGTGGAAGCCGAGCGCCTCTTTCGCCGCCAGCCGCAAGAAGACGCGCCGGGCGCTTTTCGCGCGGCAGCGGGCGTATTGGTGGAGATTATCACCTGCGACAGTATTTGGTGCCAAATGGTGCAGGGTGAAACCACAGCATGGACCCGCCAGAAAGGGCTGTGGGGCGTTTATCCGGGTGAGAAGATTAAATAGCCACCATAGCCGCCCGGCCCGTTAATCGAAATCCTCACTCAGGGCGCTGCGGACATTCTCCGGTATCACGGCCATATGGCCGTAATTGGCGTGGTTTAGAGAAATCACCGCGCGCACCGAGGGGTCGCGAAATTTCTCTATTTCCGCGTCGGTTAAACGGAAGCGCAGGAAATGCACCGCTGAGGTTTTGCCGTCTTCAGTGGTGCGCTCGACATCGTCCTCAAGCGCTTCGACGGCAATTGTATGATCACCAAGCTCAAGGCGGATGGTCTCCTCGACGCCACCGAGCTGCGCCAATTCGCGCGCCCGGCGCTCGGCATCGGGAATTTCAAACATCAGTGTGGTGATCAGCTCTTTGCCCTTCGGGATCAGCGGATTATAGGCCTCCAACTCGCCAGCAATCTGTTCTTCGCCGCCGCGTTCGACAAACAGCATTTCGTGGATTTGCATCCACATGGTGTCGTAATTTTCGAAATAGAATGTAGCGTACTGGCCAACCGCCAAGCGGCGCACGCGTTTGAGCGCGCTGACTTCACTGCGCTTTGCGGTGCGAATTTTTCCATACGCCGCCATCTCCATAATATCGGAGGGCAAAATATCGCGTTTTGCTGGCATCTATTTGTCCTTAAGTCACCGGGCCATAAGCCACTGTTTAAGGTATTAGGCCGTAGGCCACAGCTAAGATATTAGGCCGTAGGCCTGTGCGAACAGCTCAATCGGGTGATAGGCGCGCCCTGCTTCAGGCAGATTTTGGCTGTACTCATTTTCTGAGCCGTCTTTATTTTTGGTTGTCGCCAGCCCTTCCATGCCGGCGACAAGATGGCTGGCGGCAAGCGGGCATTCTGAGGTGACATAATGATTGCCCGCCTCAAGTGCGCGCCGCGCTGCCGGCTTGCCTACTTTCAGCGCAGTGGCGTGAAAATCACTGGTAACGCCGATCGAGCCGCCATGGCCGGAACAGCGCTCAATCACTTTGGTTTCCGTATCGGGCACGAGCTTGAGCATTTCGGCTGCTTTCTGGCCGACATTTTGAGCTCGGGCATGGCATGCCATATGCAGCGTCACACCCCCTTCAAGCGGCTTCAGCCCCTCAGCCAGGCCCTCTTTGCGGGCAATGCCGACGATATACTCGGTAATGTCATAGCTGTGCGCGGCGAGCCGTTCGATCACCGCATCGCCGGGCACCAGGAGCTGCCATTCGAGCTTCAGCATGAGGGCGCAGCTCGGCGCCAGGGCGACGATGTCATAGCCCTTGTCGATCCATTTGGTGAGGTCGGCGGCGGTTTTTCGTGCGTCCTTGACAACGCGCGCGATATCGCCTTGCTCGAGTTGCGGCATGCCACAGCAACGCGGATACACCACTTCGCTCTCAACGCCATTATGGGCCAGCACAGAGCGCGCCGCCTCGCCGATGGCAGGTGCATTGTAATTGGCGAAGCAGGTGGCGTAGAGCGCGACCTTGCGGCCCGTTGCGGGTGCTGCGCGGTTGACCTCAAGTGGGTTTCTGCGCGCCCGGCGGACCAGGCTCGGATTGTGGTATTGCGGCAGTCGAGCGTTGCGATCGATGCCGGCGACTTTCTCCATCAGCGGGCGGGTCAGGCGATTATTCTGCTTCGCGCCCCAATTCATCAACGGCGCCAAAAAACGGGCCAGGCGGCCGTTTTTATCTGTTTCGGACAGGCGCGGGCTGGCGGAGGTCGGCGCTTTGCCGTCCTGAAACTGCTTGGCGCGGTAGCGCAACATCAGATGGGGAAAGTCGACATTCCATTCATGCGGCGGTGTGTAGGGGCACATGGTCATGAAGCACATGTCACACAATGTGCAGGCGTTGGCGACGCTCTCAAAATCAGCCGAAGCAACGCCATCGACCTCACCGGTTTCCGAATCATCAACCAGATCGAACAGGCGGGGAAAGGACGCACAGAGGCTGAAACAGCGGCGGCAGCCATGGCAGATATCGAATACCCGGCGCAATTCCGTATCAAGTGCTTGTTCGTCGAAAAATTCAGGCTCGCGCCAGGCGACGGGATGGCGCGTTGGGGCGTTGGGGTCCACAGCCATCTCTCTTGCCTATCTCAATGGGGCGAAATTTTTTATTGTCTTCGTGTGGCGTGGCGCGGGGCTTTCGAGAACAATTTCGAAAGCCCCGCCAACCTACGCTGCCGCTCTATTAGAGTGAATCAAGCGCTTTCTGGAAGCGGCCGGCATGTGATTTCTCGGCTTTGGCGAGAGTCTCAAACCAGTCGGCAATTTCGTCGAAGCCTTCGTCGCGCGCGGTCCGCGCCATACCGGGATACATGTCGGTATATTCATGCGTCTCGCCGGCGACGGACGCCGCAAGGTTGGCGGCCGTACCACCGATTGGCATGCCGGTAGCCGGATCGCCGGTTTCCTGCAAATAATCGAGATGGCCGTGCGCATGGCCGGTCTCACCTTCGGCAGTGGAACGGAAAATGGTAGACACATCGTTGAGACCTTCGATATCCGCTTTGCGCGCGAAATAGAGGTAACGACGGTTCGCCTGGCTTTCACCGGCAAAGGCATCTTTCAGGTTTTGTTCGGTTTTTGAGTCCTTCAATGACGGCATTGGCTTCTCTCCCAAATTGTTGTGTTTGCGGTTTCGTTATGTGCGCTGAACGTGGGTTTTGCGGTGCGGCAATCGCGCATATTTTCGCGCGCGAATTCATTTTGTACGGCTTATATGCCGCAGGCAGACGGCGTCGTCAAGGATAATTAGAATCGTTCTAAGTAACTTAAAAATTACTCCGACAGGCAGGTTTTTCGGCGATCAACAACGCGCCATCCCCGGCCTGGATTGGCGTGTCTGTCTACGCCGTAGCTTTGCTGTTTTTAACCCGGATAATGATGTCTATGCGCGACACTTCCGTGCCGTCGGGCAGCTCGAGAAAATTCTCAATGGCAGCGTTATCACCCGGAATATCGCTTAATTTCCCCGTATCTTCGCAATAGAGGTGATGATGGGCGCTGGAGTTGGTATCGAAATAGGAGCGCCCCGCATCGACAACCAGTTCGCGCAGCAATCCGGCGGTGGTGAACTGATGCAGCGTGTTGTAAACGGTCGCCAGGGAGATACTGAAGCCCTGATCGAGGGATTCGGAATGGAGTTGCTCGGCAGTTACGTGTCGATCGCCGTTTAAAAATAGCTGACTGGCGAGGGAGAGGCGCTGGCGGGTTGGCCTCAGGCCGGCCTTGCGGACCAGCTTTACGATGTCGTCCGTCTCGGCGGCCTTTTTCATACTTTGTTCCAAACGCATGCCTGATTCCAAACTTCCCGGCGCCAAAAGCACGCCCCGCCGCACAAAATAGAGCAGATAGGCCCTAAATCAAGAAGGGAATAGAGATTTGTGCGGCTCTTGCGCGTTCATGCCACACCCCTGACCCTCATGAAGCTTTCGATTTTCGCCTTAATCACCCGTCGTCATGCGGTTGACCAGTTCTTTTGCCGTCGGAATAAAACCGTTGGAATAAAACGGGTCAGTGGCAAAGCGGTAGGCGCCATGGCCCGAAAACATCAGCTGATTATCGACGTTATCGCCATGGATAATGTCTTGCAGGGTTTTTTGGATGCAAAAGCTGCGCGGATCCGCTTTTTTACCGGTGGTGCCATTCGGATTGGTTGCCCAATTGCTGAAACGGCAGGACGACAGACAGCCCATGCAGGCGGACTGATCGTTGCGGATTTCCCGCGCCTTCTCGTCACTGACGAATATCAGGGTCGAATCGGGCGTTTTCATCGCCCGGGTGAAGCCTTTGCGCAGCCATTCCTGGGCGCTTTTGAAGTCACCCTTGGTAAGATAGAAGGAGCGTCCGCGCGGACCGGGTGTGAGTTTTTGGTCGTGATCGCCGAGCGGCTCGGAGGTAAACGCTACCTGACGGCTTTCCCGTTCTTCCAGCTCATTGATGAATTTATTGCGCACCGCCGAAGAATAAAAGCCGGTGGGGCTGAACCTATTAAGGCCGATATCGCCCTTTTTCAGCCCCAGCAGGCGCTGTTTCCAGGTCTCTGAAATCGGACTTTCCTTGGTCACCAGCGGACGGGTGCCGAGTTGAAAGGCGATCGGGCCTATCTCATCATTGTCGAGCCAGTCTTCCCACTCGCGCAAATACCAGACGCCGCCGGCCATGATGATTGGCACTTTTTGCAGCCCAAAACTGTTCATCAGGGTGCGCAGGTCACGCACGCGCGGATAAGGGTCTTCCGGCATTTTCGGATCTTCACTGTTCGACAGGCCATTATGGCCACCGGCGCGCCACGGGTCTTCATAAACTACGCCGCCGAGCCAATCGGAAAATTTATAATAGGAACGCTTCCACAGCGCCCGGAAGGCGCGCCCCGAAGAAACGATGGGGTAATAATGCATTTGATATTGATTGGCGATCTCGGCGATCCGGTAAGGCATGCCGGCACCGCAGGTGATGCCGTGGATCATGCCCTTGGTACGATCTAAAACGGCGCGCAGGATGCGCTCGCTGGCGGCCATTTCCCACAGGATATTGATATGCAGACGGCCCTCGCCGCCGGATGTTTCATGAGCGATTTGGGCCTGGGTTACGCTGCCTTCGACGGCATAATCGACTAATTCCTCATGCCGCTCCTTGCGCGTTCGGCCACGATAGGTTTGCGGAATCGGTTCGCCGTTACTGTCATAGGAATCGGCATTGACGCCCGAGAAGGTGCCGACTGCTCCGGCCGCAGCCCAAGCACCGGAGGACACGCCATTGGTCACACCAATGCCTTTGCCGCCTTCAATCAATGGCAGGACTTCCCTGCCAGACACGATAAGTGGATGAAGCGCTTTCAATTCATCCTCACTCAGTTGCTGGGTAAACCGTGGTATAACCGCATGGTATGCACTGCGGCACGGCGTTTAATAATTAAATGGGCGGATTTCCCCTCAAGGCAAGCCCCCGGCACGATCATACGCGATCCTGCCGGGGTGCCGCGAGCTTTTATTGTCCGGTCTATTCGGCCTCGGCCGGCTTGGTGATCTCCTCGCCGGTTTCCTGATCGACGACTTTCATGCTCAATTTGATCTTGCCGCGATCATCAATGCCCAACACTTTGACTTTGACTTCATCGCCCTCACTGAGCACATCACTGACCGAACCAATCCGCGTCTGCGCGACTTCGCTGATATGCACCAGCCCATCGCGTTTGCCGATAAAGTTCACAAAGGCGCCAAAATCCATGATTTTGACAACTTTGCCAGTGTAAATCACACCGACTTCCGCCTCGGCAATGATATCGCGGATCATATCGAGCGCCGCCTGGCCTGCTTCGGCCTCAACGGCGGCAACCTTGATCGTGCCGTCATCCTCGATATCGATCTTGGTGCCTGTGGTCTCGCAGATTTCACGAATCATCTTGCCACCCGGGCCAATGATTTCGCGAATGCGATCCTTGGGCACCGTAATCGTCGTGATGCGCGGCGCCGTATCGCTGACACTGTCGCGTGACGAATTAATTGCCTTGCTCATTTCACCAAGAATGTGGAGACGGCCTTCATGCGCTTGCTCAAGGGCTATCTTCAGAATTTCCTCGGTGATGCTGGTGATCTTGATGTCCATCTGCAGCGAGGTGATGCCGTTTTCCGAACCGGCGACCTTGAAGTCCATGTCACCGAGATGATCCTCGTCGCCGAGGATGTCGCTCAGCACGGCGAATTTCTCGCCTTCCTTGATCAGGCCCATGGCGATACCAGCCACCGGGCGGATCAAGGGGACGCCGGCATCCATCAGCGACAGCGAGGTGCCGCAAACGGTTGCCATGGAGGAAGAGCCGTTTGATTCGGTGATCTCGGAGACTACGCGAATGGTGTAGGGAAAATCCGCAGGTGTCGGCAGGAGCGGATGGATGGCGCGCCAGGCCAACTTGCCATGGCCAATTTCACGCCGGCCGGGGCCACGCAGGAAGCGCGCCTCGCCCACCGAATAGGGCGGGAAGTTATAGTGCAGCATGAAGCGCTCGCGATATTCGCCTTCGAGCACATCCATGATCTGCTCATCCTGGCCGGTGCCGAGGGTGGCAACCACCAGAGCCTGGGTTTCGCCGCGGGTAAAGAGCGACGAACCATGACTGCGCGGCAGGGAGCCGACTTCAGCGACAATCTGGCGCACCTGGCTCGTGTTGCGTCCGTCAATGCGGTTACCGGTTTCGATGATTTGCGAACGCACAATATCGCGTTCCATGTCTTTCAGGATCGAGCCCATATCACCCGGCGTTGAACCATCCGCATCGGCCAAGCTCTCGGCCACGGAATTCTTAACTTCGGCGATACGGACCTGACGGTCGCTCTTGGTTTTGATGCCATAGGCTTCTTTGAGGCCAGCACCGGCCAATTCACCGACCTTGGCGACCAGATCCTGGTCTTTCTCCACGCTCGGGATATCCCAAGGCGCTTTGGCACAGGCTTCGGCGAGCTCGATGATCGCATCGAATACCGGGCGCATCTCTTTATGGCCGAAGGTCACGGCGCCGAGCATAATTTCTTCGTTCAGCTCGCTGGCTTCGGATTCGACCATCAGCACACCTTCCTGAGTACCGGCAACCACCAGATCAAGAACTGAATCGGCGCGCTGATCCACTTTGGTGTTGAGCACATATTCGCCGTCGATGTAACCAACCCGGCAACCGGCGATCGGGCCCATGAAGGGAATGCCGGAAATGGTCAGGGCGGCGGAAGCGCCGACCATGGCAACCATATCCGGGTCGTTTTCCATATCGTGCGAGAGTACCGTGCAGATTACTTGGGTTTCATTGCGGAACCCGGCGGCGAACAGTGGCCGAATCGGGCGATCAATCAGGCGGCAGACGAGGGTTTCTTTTTCGCCCGGCCGTCCTTCGCGTTTGAAAAAGCCGCCCGGAATTTTACCGTTGGCGAATGCTTTCTCTTCATAGTTGACCGTGAGGGGGAAGAAATCTACACCCTCGCGTGGTGTCTTTTGCGCCACGACGGTACATAATACAGTGGTTGCGCCGTAGCTCACCATAACGGCGCCATCAGCCTGGCGCGCCACTTTGCCGGTCTCGAAGACCAACGGGCGACCGCCCCAACTTGTTTCGATTCTTGTCACATTAAACATATTCTATTTCCCTTGTGCCTAAGGACGGTACGCCCCATGCGGGCCGTCCTGGCGGACCGGCCAAATGGCCAGCCCGTCTTCATTTTTGGTCGCGAAACTATTTCATGACCAAATATAGTGCTAACGCCCCATGCGCCGCGGCATAGCCAGCGGTGATTATTCGGCGTTCATCTCTCCAGTCTTGCCAGAGCGGGTGGTCTACTAATTCACCCAAATATTATTTGCGTAGACCCAAGCGTTGAATCACTTCGGCGTAACGATCGCCGTCTTCGCGCTTGAGATAATCGAGCAAACTGCGGCGGCGGCTGACCATTTTCAGCAGACCGCGGCGCGAGTGCACGTCTTTCTTATGGGTGCGAAAATGCCCCGTAAGGTTGTTGATACGTTCCGTGAGAATTGCGACCTGTACTTCGGGGGAGCCGGTGTCACCGGCCGTTTTCCCAAACTCGGTCATAAGTTCGGATTTCCGCTCAGCGGTAATCGACATCTCTAGTCTCCGATTTTTTAAAGGTTAAAAACGCGAAGCGGCCGTAGTTTGCCCATTTCAATCTTGGCCAAAGCAACTAGCCGCTCGCCTGATCTGGCTCGGACGGTTTCAGCGTCCGCGTCAGGTACCGCTATTTCCTGGCCAAAGCGCAGGCGTTGCGCGTCCATTTCACTCAATTCCAGTGCCGGGATGTCGGCCAGCGGGGCCTCAATTGAAAGGACGTTTGCGGCGAGGCGCGCACTATGCACGAGCGATTCCACTTTATCCAGCGAAATCGCCGCATTTTCGAGGAATGGACCCACCATTGTGCGCCGAAGGGCGGAAATATAGCCAACCGTGCCGAGAGAGCGGGCCAAATCGCGCGCCAGCGAGCGAATATAGGTGCCTTTGCCGCAATAGACCTCAAAGCTCGCCGTCTCATGGTCATTTTCGAGCAATGTCAGCGCGCTAATCTGCACCAGGCGGGGTTTAAGCGTTACTTCCTCATTGGCCCGCGCCAAAGCATAGGCGCGCTGGCCAGAAACCTTGAGGGCCGAGTAGATCGGCGGCACCTGGCTGATTTCACCGGTAAAATCCGCCAAAGCCGCTTCGATTTCAGGGCGTGAAGGGCGTTTGTCGCTGGTTTCGATGACCTTCCCCTCGGCGTCATCGGTATCGCGCGCTTCGCCCCATGTGACGGTAAAGCGGTAGCATTTTCGCCCATCCATGACATAGGCCACGGTTTTGGTCGCTTCGCCGATAGCGATCGGTAACACGCCGGTGGCCAGCGGGTCGAGCGTGCCACCATGGCCGACTTTGTACTTACTGCCAGCCTGTTTGATGAGATATTTGATCCGTCCGACGATTTGCGCCGAGGAGCGGCCGATAGACTTGTCGATAACGAGCCAGCCATCTAGCGGTGGCCCATTTTGGCCCTCCGGGCAGGCGCTGTTCACGCTGGGCGGTGCGCCATCAGGATTTTTTGTCATGCGCGGCGATTTGGTCCAGCAACAGGTCGATATGATTGGCTTTGTCGAATGATTGGTCGAGTTCAAATTCGAGGATCGGCGCATTGCGCAGATCGACCCGGCGCGCGACCTCACCGCGTAAATAGGGCGCGGCGCGGCGCAGCGCCGCCAGAACCTCGGCGCCGCCATCCTCGCCACCGCCGAGCGGCATTATGAAAATGCGTGCCTGCCTGAGATTAGGGCTGGGCCGCACTTCCGTAATTGTAATCGCCGCGTCGGCCAGCAAGGGATCGCGAATGGGGGCGCGAGCGAAGGTTTCCGTGAGCGCCTCGCGCAACAATTCGCCGACGCGTAACTGGCGCTGACTAGGAGCGCGAGATTTTGAGCTGTTTGCGCGTGCCATGATCCGGCTTTCCATCTAGTGGATGATAATCAAGTCGGGCCGAAAAAAATCAGGAATCGAGCGAGCGCGCGATTTCCTCAATTTCGTAAAACTCCATGATATCTCCGTCACGCAGATCCGCGTAATTCTCGAACGCCATGCCGCACTCATAGCCCTCTTTGACCTCACGCACATCATCCTTGAAGCGGCGTAAGGTTTTGAGGGAGCCGTCATGAATGACGATATCATCGCGCAGCAGGCGCACCTTGGCACCGCGCTGCACCACGCCATCGGTGACTTGGCAACCGGCAACTTTGCCGACCTTGCCAACGCTGAAAATCTGCAAAATCTGCGCATTGCCCAGCAGGCGCTCATGCAGGGCCGGTTTCAGCATGCCTTCGAGCATCGCTTTGATATCGTCGACAATATTGTAGATGATCGAATAATAGCGGATATCGACACCATCGCGCTGCGCCAGGGCGCGCGCCTGCGGATTGGCCCGCACGTTGAAGCCAATGATCTGCGCGTTCGATGCGCTGGCCAGGGTCACGTCCGATTCGGTGATGCCGCCAACTCCGGCGTGAAGAATTTGCGCCGCGACCTCTTCGGTCGATAAATTCTCAAGCGCACCACGTACCGCTTCGACCGAGCCATGCACATCGCCCTTGATAAGCAGCGGCAAGCGCTGCAGGCCATCTTCGCCGGCCTGGGAGAACATCTCCTCCACATCCATCGGTGCGGCGCTCCGCGCCGAAGCTAAGTCGCGAAACCGCTTTGAGCGGAATTCACTAATTTCGCGCGCCCGTTTCTCGTTCTCCACAACGACAAAGTCTTCGCCGGCGCCGGGTGGGTTATTGAGGCCCAATATTTCTATCGGAGTTGAGGGTGGTGCGGCTTTGCGGTTTTTACCGCGTTCATCGGTCATCGCGCGCACCCGGCCCCATTCGGTGCCAGCGACGACGATGTCACCGACATGAAGGGTGCCACGCTGCACCAGAACCGTCGCTACAACACCGCGCCCGCGATCAACGCGCGATTCAATCACAACGCCGTCGGCGGCGCGATCCGGATTGGCGGCCAGCTCAAGTATTTCGGATTGCAGGATGATGGCTTCTTCAAGCTTATCCAGGTTGGTTTTTTCAATTGCCGAAACTTCTACCGTCAACACATCGCCGCCCATTTCCTCGGTCACGATTTCGTGCTGCAAAAGCTCCTGGCGCACGCGGTCTGGCTTGGCGTTGGGCCGATCAATCTTGTTGATGGCGATGATGATCGGCACTTCCGCAGCGCGCGCATGATTGATCGCTTCAATCGTTTGCGGCATGACGCCATCATCGGCAGCAACCACAAGAATAACGATGTCGGTGATCTGCGCACCGCGTAAACGCATTTGTGTAAAGGCGGCATGGCCCGGAGTGTCGACGAAAGTAATTTGCGCGCCGCTCGCCAGGTTCACCTGGTAGGCGCCAATATGCTGGGTGATTCCACCGGCCTCGCCGGCCGCGACATCGGTCGCGCGCAGGGCATCCAGGAGAGATGTTTTGCCATGATCCACATGGCCCATAACGGTCACCACCGGTGGCCGGGAAATGAGTGTGGCGCCATCATCGGCATCGCCCTTAAGGCCGATCTCGACATCTGAGGCACTGACCCGCTTCACCTTATGGCCGAATTCTTGGACCACTAGTTCTGCCGTATCGCCCTCAATGATTTGCGCCATCGATGCGGCGATGCCCATTTGCATGAGCTTCTTCACCACTTCGATGCCGCGCACGGCCATCCGATTGGCGAGTTCCTGCACGGCGATGGTTTCTGGCACCACCACTTCGCGCACTACGGGGCCCGCATCTTCAGCGCCGCCCGCTTCACTGGCCATGCGGCGCTCGCGTTCGCGTTGCCGTTTGAGCGAAGCCATGCTGCGGCCACGCTCTTCATTGCCTTCTGTCTCCAGCGCCCGGACGACGGTCAATTTGCCGCCGCGGCGACGGCTCGAATCACGTTCGCGTTTGCCGGGCGTCGTGGTGCGGCGTACTTCCGTCCGGCGACGTCCGCGGCGCGGCGCGTCATCGCTGTCGCTCGCTGCCAGTTTGGCGGAGGTGCTGGTCCTCGCTGCCGGGGCGCTCGGGGCTGCTGATTTCGACGGCGCTTTAGCTTCCTCGGTCGCGGTGAGACGGCGCGCTGCTGCGGTTTCCGCCTGTTGACGTTTTTCTTCTTCTTCCTTGCGCCGTGATTCTTCTTCGGCGGCCCGGCGTTCAGCCTCTTCGCGTTCGGCGGCCCGGCTCTTGTCTTCCTCGGCGCGAATTACGGCTTCCCGCTCCGCCTCCAGGCGCCTGCGGCCTTCATCCTTGACGGCGCTCTCCACCGCGCGCGCGCGAGTGGCTTTTTCCTCCTTCGTCAACGTGCGCAGAACAAAGCGCGACTTAGGCGCTCTTGGCTCCACATCCGCCACCCTTGCCGGGGTTGCCGGCCGAGCGGTTGGCGCAGCTGTCGGTGCAGCTGTCGGTGCAGCTGTCGGTGCGGCGGTTGGCGCAGCTGTCGGCGCGGCGGACATTGTGGTTCTTGGTGTTACCGCATCGCCAGCAGGTGCCACGCCAGCAGGTGTTTTCGCCGTTATCGCTGTCGCCTTCTTTGCGGTCGTTTCAGCGGTGTCGGTCGCAGCGCTAGGCTCGGCAGCCTTCAGTGTGCTGGCGGGGCGGGGCGGGGCAGCTGCCGCTGTTGGCGCCGTGACGGCAGTTGGTTTGGCGGTCGTGCCGACGCTGCGTTTTTTACGCACCTCGACAGCAACCGAACGGCTACGCCCGTGCGAAAAACTTTGGCGTACCTGGCCGCCATCGCTGGATGGACTGGCGCTTGAGCCACTCGGTCGTTTTAGCGATAGAGGATTCTTTTCCTTACCGCCGTCAATCTTGCCGTCTTCACTCATTCAATGCCTACTCGATCCGCAGTTTCGTTTGCCGCCAGGGGGCCGGACAGGGACGGAACAAAGCTGTCCTCGTCCAGTGCCGGCAGGCGTGATTCTCCAGTTTCGCGAAAGCCGGCCAGACGGCTGCTTTCACGTAAAAATTGGCTGCTTAAGCGCGACGCATGCAGTACCGCATGCACCGTGTCGGCGCGCCCCAGGGCCTGTGATAATTCGCCGCGGGAAAATAATTCTACCGTCGGCAGGCCGCTTGCCACGGTGCGCATTCGGGCGCGCGCATGTGGTGCGCCATCATTGGCCTGCACCAGGACAGCGGCACGACCGGCATTGAGATCGGCCCGAACTTTTTCATGGCCCATGGCGATGGCGCCGGAACGCAACGCGAGGCCAAGAAAATTCAGGGCACGGGCAGCAAGAAGATCGGCGACCTGCGTGGCCAAATCCGCATCCACGATGACCGCAGCGCGCGCCGCCTTGGCAAAGCTTTTGCTTGCCTGGGCTTGTTCGACGGCGCTTTTCTCAGCGCGGAGCCAAAGCCCGCGGCCGGGTAAACGCTCTGCCAGATCCGGCACGATGTGATTGTCCGGCCCGACGACAAAGCGGATTAACGTTTCGCTGGCACAATCCTGGCGCGACAGAATACAGCGCCGCCGTTTGCCGCTGGCCTCTTGATGCGGCATCGCAATCGCTGCCTCAGAGGAAGCAGCGTGCGAAGGACGCTCTATAATTGGCGCGGCCATGCTCACGATGGACTATTCTCCTCGCTTGTCGTATCCGAGGCGCTTTCGCCCGCTTCCGTCTCAGCACCTTCTCCCGCTTCAGCGCCGTCTTCCGTCTCCGTCGGCTCATCGTCAAACCAATGGGCCCGGGCGGCCATGATGATGGCATTCGCGTCATCAAGATTGGGTGCGATATCGCCCAGCATCTCGTTTAATTCATCACCGGCGAGATCGCCGAGATCGTCGAGCGTTTTAACCTCAGCTTCACCGAGGATCACCAGCGCCACAGGGCTCAAACCCTCAAGCGCGGCAAGCTCATCAGTGACACCCAAGGCAACGCGCTTCTCGGCCAGTTCACTGTTTATGGTTTTCACATATTCGGTGGCGCGGCGACGTAATTCCTCGGCGATTTCCTCGTCGAAACTTTCAACCTCAGCAAGTTCCTCGGTGGGAACGAAAGCAACTTCCTCGATATTGGTGAAACCTTCCGTGACCAGCAAATGGGCGATCACATCATCAACGTCGAGTGCCGCCATGAACAACTCGGTACGCGAACGCACTTCTTCCTGGCGACGATCCGATTCTTCCGCTTCGGTCAGAATATCGATGTCCCACCCGGAGAGCTGAGAGGCCAGGCGAACATTCTGGCCGCGCCGGCCAATCGCCAGGCTGAGCTGCTCGTCCGGTACGACGACTACAATGCGTTTGGACTCTTCGTCGAGCACGACCTTGGACACTTCCGCCGGGGCCAAGGCATTCACGATCAGCGCGGCGGGGTCAGGCGACCACTGAATGATGTCGATTTTCTCGCCTTGAAGTTCGCTCACCACCGCCTGTACGCGCGAACCACGCATGCCGACGCAGGCGCCGACCGGGTCGATGCTGGAATCATTTGAAAACACCGCAATCTTGGCCCGGCTGCCGGGATCCCGGGCAACCGATTTTATTTCGATGATGCCGTCATATATCTCCGGCACTTCCTGCGAAAACAATTTGGCCGTGAAATTGGGATGGGTCCGCGAGATGAATATCTGCGGCCCGCGTTGTTCGCGGCGCACGTCATATATATAGCCGCGCACCCGATCACCGTTGCGGAACGATTCACGCGGTAGCAAATCCTCGCGGCGAATGACGCCTTCGCCGCGCCCGAGGTCGATGGTGACACCGCCGAATTCGGCGCGCTTCACAAGGCCGCTGGCGATCTCGCCGACACGGTCTTTGTATTCCTCATATTGACGCGCCCTCTCGGCCTCGCGCACTTTTTGCACGATCACCTGTTTGGCGGTTTGCGCGGCAATGCGGCCAAAATCAATTGGCGGCAGGGCATCAGCCAAATAATCGCCGACCTGGGCCGCTGGATTGCGCTCCTGGGCGTTGGCGATACTGATTTGTGTCGCATCATTTTCTATAGGGTCAGCCACTTCGAGATAGCGCATCAGGCGAATTTCGCCGGTCTCCCGGTCGATTTCCGTGCGGATATCATGTTCCTGGCCATATTTGCGCTTGCCGGCATGGGTGATTGCCTGCTCCATCGCCTCAAGCACGAGGTCACGTTCAATACTCTTTTCCCGAGCCACCGCGTCCGCGACTTGCAGCAGTTCGAGGCGCGCGAGACCGACTGTTTCCGTTTCCATATGCGTTACATCCGTTTTTGCGTCTGTGCAGCCGCTATAAGTGCATCTGTAAGCACTAATTTGGCCCTTTTAATGGTTGAGAACGGCACGACGGCGGTATCGCCATCGCTCAGAGATATTAGCACATTCTCATTTTCGACACCGAGCAACTGCCCGCGTAAGCGGTTTCGTCCCTCAACTGCCTCTGACATCTCGATTTTCGCTTCATAGCCGGCAAAGCGATCAAAATCGTCGATCCGCGTTAAGGGTCTATCCAGGCCCGGTGAACTGACTTCCAAATTATATGCACTGCCGATGGGGTCCTCGACGTCGAGTAAAGCAGAGACGGTTCGGCTTGCGAGCGCACAATCATCCACCGATATTTCGGCGCGGTCACTTCGCTCGATCATGATTTGAAGGGTTGGTCGTCCATGGCCGCCGTAGCGCACCCGGACCAGCTCGAGGCCTAAGACCTCAAGGGATGGAGCAATCAGTTCCTCGACACGGTGCGTCTGTTCCATGTTCGCGCCACATCGTCAATCTGCCGACAGCAGAAATGAAAAAGCGGGCCCGCAGCCCACCCTGATCGTCATCACAAGCACTAACCTCATTGTTTCCGCGCCTAAACTATCTCGCTTTGGCCCATCGCTTCAAGCGCTTTATGTTGTTTAAGCAGAATTGGGTCTTACTGCGCTCCGCGCCACCCGTTCATAGCGCAAAAATAGAGGCGTCCTATCGGCTTCCCGTGCTTTGCCTTCATAGCGCGTTTCAGGCCAATCCGCCGGCCGCTTACGCCAATCGTCGGGGCCTTCGGCGAGCCAGCGAAATTGCGGCTCGGCCAGCATTTTCAACAATGTCCAGCAGCCATATTCGGCATGGTCACTAGCAAATCGAAACTCGCTGCCATCGGCCATGATATCGGCAAAGCTGGCTATATTTTTTGCCGACATCATACGCCGCTTTTGATGGCGCGATTTCGGCCACGGATCGGGGAAAAGCACACTTAACCGGTCAATTCCGCCGCTGCTGAGGCGGGCCATGAGCAGGCGGGCATCATCGGGAAATATTCGCACATTGCTCAAATTTTCGCGCGCGATGCGATCAAGCAGCGCCGAAACGCCGTTGAGAAATGGTTCGCAGCCGATGAAGCCAATATCGGGATGGCGCGCCGCCTGCCAGGCCAGGTGTTCGCCGGCGCCAAAGCCGATTTCGAGCCAGATTTTCTTGGTGCCTTTGGCAAACAGGCTGCGGGGATCGATGGCCTCGTAAGGCGTGGATTCGGAAAAAGGTGTGGGCTCGGGCAGTGTAGCGCTGGCTTCCGGCCTCTCTTGGTCTCCCAGATCGATCTCGATTTGCGGCAGCAAATCGCGCATCAGGGCCTGCCGCTGGGGCTTTAGCTTATGGCCCTGGCGGCGGCCGAAGACGACTTGCCGGTGCAAATCGCGCTGCAAGGCGCGGTGATTGTCAGCGTCACCAGCCATGCTACAGATACTCTCAGGAGAGGGCGCGCTTCAACTCAGCGGCCATATCCGTGCGCTCCCATGAGAAGCCGCCATCCGCATCGGGCTCGCGGCCAAAATGGCCGTAAGCGGCGGTACGCGCATAAATCGGCTTGTTGAGCTGGAGATGTTTGCGGATACCACGCGGCGTCAGGTCCATTGTCTCGCTCAGGGCGGCGGCAAGTTTAGCTTCATCAACCTGCCCGGTGTCATGCGTATCGACATAGAGCGAGAGCGGCTTGGCCACGCCGATGGCGTAGCTGAGCTGAATGGTGCAGCGTTCAGCCAGTTCGGCAGCAACGACATTTTTGGCCATATAGCGCGCTGCATAGGCTGCCGAGCGATCCACTTTTGACGGATCTTTGCCGGAGAATGCGCCGCCGCCATGGGGTGCCGAGCCACCATAGGTGTCGACGATGATCTTGCGACCCGTCAGGCCGGCATCCCCATCCGGGCCGCCGATTACAAATCGACCGGTCGGATTGACGTAAAATTCCTCTTCCGGGCACATCCAGCCTTCGGGCAGAACATTGACCACGTGGGGACGCACGATCTCGCGCACTTCTTCCTGGCTGAGGCTTGCCGCATGCTGGCTCGAGACGACGACCGAGGTGGCGCAAACCGGTTTACCGTTTTCGTAGCGCAACGTGACCTGGCTTTTTGAGTCAGGCAGCAGGCCGGGCTCCGAGCCGGAATGGCGGGCATCGGCGAGCGAGCGCAGAATGGCATGGGAGTAATGAATGGCCGCCGGCATCAATACATCGGTTTCGCGGCAGGCATAGCCGAACATGATGCCTTGGTCGCCGGCACCCTCGTCCTTGTTGCTGCCACCATCGACGCCCATGGCGATATCGCCTGACTGGGAATGAATATGCACTTCCACAGTGGCATGCTTCCAATGAAAGCCTTCCTGCTCGTAGCCAATTTGGTGCACCGCTTCGCGCGCAACGTTTTCCATCATATCGTGTGTGATGGATTCAGGTCCGCGGACCTCGCCGGCCAAAATGATGCGGTTGGTTGTGACCATGGTTTCGCAGGCAACGCGCGCTTCAGGGTCGCGCGCCAGAAAGGTATCGACGATCGCATCAGAGATGCGGTCGCACACCTTATCAGGGTGGCCTTCGGAAACAGATTCGCTGGTAAATAAGAAATTGGATAGCGTCAAGAAACGAACTCCCCTATGCACGGCGCGGCTCTGTTCAAGAGAAGGCCTATTTTCCACGCGGCATGACTCAATTGCCACGCCGTTTTGTGGCAATCTTTATCGCACCGGTCAAGCGCTTTGCCGGACCGCAGAGAGGAAAAATACGATGAAGGCTTGCTTTAGCTGTCTTTAGCTGCGGCGCTCCGTTTATCACCGGCAGCAGGACCGGCGACGGCTTTTACCAGCTCGAATACCCGCTTGCGAACGCTGGGCTCAGAAATGTGGTAATATGCGCGCACCAATTCAAGTGTTTCCCGTTTAACCAACGGATCACCTTCGAAAGACGCTATTTTAATATCGGCAAGACCGGGTGTTTTCTGGCCTGAAATTTCCGATGGTAAATCATCAAAGAAATAGGACACAGGGATGTCGAGAACTTGCGACAATTGATAAAGGCGACTGGAGCCAATCCGGTTCGTTCCGCGCTCGTATTTCTGCACTTGTTGAAAAGTTAAGTTGATCGCCTTGCCAAGTTTTTCCTGGCTCATACCGAGCAGAGTACGACGTAAGCGAACGCGTTTTCCAACGTGAATGTCTATTGGATTTGGGTTAAGTGCCATAATTTCTCTTTATATGAAGAATTCAACTCTACGCTTCGTCTCGAAACGGCGGCTCGCAAATAAAAAGGACTACTAATAATGAATCCCTTAGAATACCTTTCTCTTAGCTTATTTCATTTTATTATGTCAACAACTGCTTCATTCAATTGATTATTGATATAGGGTGTTTTGTTTAAGAAACTTATGTTTGGTTGACTTTATTTAGTCACTCTCTCGCATAACACGTATTTTAACTAAGCCCAGGGAGATAATTAGTATTAAAATTAAAGTCCAGTCTCCAATATGTGCATAGGGCGTTCGTTCTAAAGCTCTGGGAAGTGGCACATGCAACACGCCTTCTTGCCCGAGTGGCAGGCGCCCCAAGTAGCGGCCAAGTGGGTCAATCGCAGCCGATATTCCGGTGTTGGCGGCGCGCACCAACGGAAGGCCTTCTTCCACAGCGCGTAGGCGGGCTGCCTGCAAATGTTGGTAGGGTCCGGCCGTATTTCCAAACCAGCCATCATTTGTGATGTTGAGCAGCCAGGCGGGGCGCATATTCCGGGGCGTTACGGCGCCGGGGAATATCGCCTCATAACAGATCAATGGGCTGAACGGCGGCAGGCCGGGAACCGCCAGGCTTGCAGCGCCGGGGCCGGAAGAGAAGTCAATATTGCCATGGGTCAATTTGGCGGCGCTCATAATACTTCTGAGCGGCATATATTCACCGAAAGGTACCAGGTGATGCTTATCATAAGTGGCGACCAGATTTCCGCCTGAATCAATGGCATGCAGGCTATTCCGCAACCGTCGGCGTACGTTGCTATCCCCGTCACTTTTGTCACCACCTTCTTGCCGGAGCGCGCCCGTGAACAGCAGCCCGCCCTCCGGCACAGCATTCGCGAGCCAGGCGGCCAAGCGCGAATCATTGCTGATGTCATAGGGCACGGCGGTTTCCGGCCACACAACGTGGCTGGCGCCCTGTGGCAGGGCGGCGAGTGTCAGGCGCATATGTTTTTCGAGCGCCGCCTGGCGGGATCCGGGGTGCCATTTCAACGCTTGCGAAATATTGGCCTGGACGATCATGAGTTTGATGCCGGGCAGTTCGGGCGGATGGACCAACGCGAGGCGAACCGTGCCGCCAACCCAGATTATTGCAAGAAGGAGTATCGTTAGTGCCGGCGCGCGCCAATTTAGCTTCATTGCTTGCGCGCCGCGCCGTTCAGCCAACAGCGCCGGTGCGGCTGCGCCCAGAATTGTGAAAAAGCTAAGACCGTAGACGCCGGTCAACGCCACCACTTGGATCATGCCTTCTGAGACCGTCCACGAAGTGCCGATCAGGTTCATCGGAAATCCGCTCAATACATGGCCGCGCAGCCATTCTGCGGCAGTCCAGGCAAGGGCGAAAACAATGACGCGGGAGAGGCCGGTGCGGCGGCTGGCAAAAACAAATATGGCAGCGAAAGCCGGGAAGAGTGCGAGGCCGGCACAAAGGCCGAGAATCGCCGGCACTGCCAGCCAGGCAAATTTGTCCGGGTCCGTCAGCAGGGCGGCGCCGACCCAATAGCAGGCGGCCAGAAAATGACCAAAACCAAACCACCAGCCCGTCAAGGCGGCGCGCCACAGCGAGGTGGAAGACGCAATCAGCCACAACAGGCCGACAAAAGCCGGTATCAGGAGGGGGAGCGCATGGGCTGGCGGCAGGGCGCATGCGGCAATGGCGCCAAGCAAAAACCCGAGAAGGGCACGACGCCAATCGCTGAGCCCTGCAACAAGACACGATAATCGCGCCAAATATCCACCCCGGTCACGCAACAAAGCACCAAACACTAAATTGCCTGTGGCGCAATATAAATCACGCCTCTCCGGATTCGCTCGGCGATGCCGTCACGCTCACCCGCACCCGCTTGACCCGCCGTGGGTCAGCATCGACGATTTCAAAAGTTAATCCCGCCGGATGGTCGAAGCGGTCATGGCGGTGCGGCACGCGTCCGGCCAAGCGGGACACCAGGCCACCCACGGTTTCAATATCTTCATCAAGCTCGCCGGCGCGTAAGGTCAGGTCGAAATGCTTTTCCAACGCTTCGATCTCGGTTCGCGCGTCCGCCTCAACGATGCCGTCGGGCGATACATCGAGGACCGGCGTCGGCACATCGTCATGTTCATCCTCAAGTTCGCCGACAATTTCTTCGACCAGGTCTTCAATTGTAACGAGGCCATCCGTGCCGCCATATTCATCGACAATAACCGCCATATGCAGGCGGCTTGTTCGCATCTTGGCGAGCAGATCGACCACCGGCATGGATTGCGGCACGAACAGCAAAGGGCGCATGACTTCCGTCAGTACAAATTTCTCAGCGCCGCCCCAAAATGCCATGACATCGCGGATATGCACCATGCCGACCACTTCATCGAGCGTGTTGCGATAGACCGGCATGCGCGAGTGGCCGCTTTTCTTGATCGCCACAACCACCTCATCCAACGGTGAACGCTCTTCGATGGCGGTGATATCTGGCCGCGGTACCATGGCGTCTTCGGCATTGAGCCCGCCAAAGCGCAGCAAATTCATCAGGAGGTCGCGTTCTTCCGGCGTGATCTGCTCCGAAATTTCCTCTTCTTCTTCGATCAATTCTTCGAGGGATTCCTGCCAGGTGGTATCGTCATTGCGGGCAAATGCACGCATCAGCCAGGCACTGACCGAACGGACGATGGAGGGCTCTGCGCGACCGACCTCTTGGCTATTCTTGCGCCCATTCTCGCGTGTTGTGGCCGCGCCGTTATCAGATGGAGGTTTATCACTATCGCTCATGTTTCTGCCACTGTACCGGTCGTTGTTTCCGCGCTGAGCGATGCGTAAGGATTGCTGATTCCAATAGCTGCCAGTGCCTGAATTTCAAGATCCTCCATCGCCTCTGCGTCACGGTCATTCTCATGATCATACCCTAAAAGGTGAAGTACGCCATGTATCACCAAATGGCTCAAATGCGCGCTTAGCCCGCGCTCTGCCTGATCCGCTTCAGCGCGCGCTATTTCGAAAGCAATTACTACGTCGCCCAATACGTCATTTTCTTCAAACGCGGGTGCGCTTTCCGATTCGGATTCTGCATAGGCAAAGGCCAACACGTTGGTTGCCTTATCAATGCCGCGATACTCCTTGTTCAATGCGTGCAACAGCGCATCATCCGCCAGCACCACAGCCAGTTCAGTCGCTTGTGGTCGAGCGGCTTGAGACGCTGCGGCTGGCAGGTCTGTGGTCAATGCCAAGGCCGCCAGCGCCGCTTTGCGGGTGACGCGACGCGCTTCAGGAAGCGCGGTCTGCCACGCTGTGTGGCGTATCGTTATTCCGATCTCCATCCGTATCTTTACTATTTTGTTCAAGGTGAAGTGCTGTGCCGGGCGCTACATTGCTAGCCGGATATTCTATGCGGCTATGGTAGACGCCCATGACAAGAATCCGGGTAAACGCGTCTTCAATGCGTGTGAGGTCGGCGATGGTCAGGGCGCAATCAGATAATTGGCCATCCGTCATTTTCTCGGAAATGATTTTCCCGACCCGCTCTTTCAGTTCTGCCGGGCTTGGATTTTTAAGGGCGCGGGTTGCTGCTTCCACGGAATCACCCAACATGAGAATGCCTGATTCACGGGTCTGCGGCTTCGGGCCGGGATATCTGTAATCCGCCTCTTGTACCTGCTGCCCTGAACCTTGAGCGTTAGCGAGGGCGCGCTGATAAAAAATACGCAACAGGGTAGTGCCCTGATGTTGGGTGACAGCCTCGATCACGGCGCGGCCCATACGGTGCTGACGGGCAAGCTGAATGCCCTCGGTTATATGCGAAAAAATGATTCGCGCCGAGAGCTCCGGCGGAAGGCCATCATGGATGTTTCCTTCGCGCTGGTTCTCTGAGAAATATACCGGCCGCACAGATTTTCCGATGTCATGATAAAGCGCCATCACCCGACATTGCAGCGCACTGGCTTCGATTGCCTCTGCCGCCGCTTCGGCAAGATTGGCTATCATCACCGAGTGGTGGTAAGTGCCGGGCGATTGCAGGGCAAGGGATTTGAGTAGCGGATGGTCGCCGGTCGCGAGTTCCATCAGGCGCACATCGGTGGTTTCGTCGAAGGCATATTCAAACAACGGCAACAGGCCCATAGTAAAGGCGGCGACCATGGCGCCCGAGACCAAGGCAAAAGCAACCACCAGAGGGATATCGGCATATACCGTACTGCCGCTTAATATGAGCACCAGGGGGACGGCGAGCGCCTGGACGGCAGCCACCATGGCGCCGGCGATGAGCAAATCCTTGCGATGGCGGCAGTGTCGGGCGGCAATGCCGGCGACCAATACGCCGATCAGATAATAGGCGGCGAGCCAGATATCGCCATCGGCGTGATAGGTGACCAGCAGCGAAAGCACCACACCGACCATCAGGCTCACCCGTGCATTGACGAAGTTGGAGACGATCACCGCCGATAAGGCGACAGGGCTTAAAAAGGCTGCGGTATAAAGATCCATGCCGAGGCCTTCGGCAATGCCACGCCCGGCGTATAGTGCGCCAACGCTGATCAATCCGGTCAGGGAGATGGCGGCAATGGTGATATAGCCGTTTTTTCGGGTGAAATGGAGCGGCTGTCGGCCACTGCGGAAAAAGAATGCGCCAAGCCCTACCAGTCCGGCCAGGAAAACAGCAAAGGCAACGCTGTCGATCCACCCGAGCCCGCCTTGGCGAGCCTCATTCAGGGCCAGCAAACGCGCCAGCCCGCGCTGGGTGACGCGGTCGCCTTCGCGCACAATAACCTCACCCCGACCGATATGCATGCTCGCCGGTTCAATCGCAGCCAGGGCGGTGGCGACGGCACTTTCCGTGCTGGCGGCGCTATAAGTGACATTGTGATCCGTTAGCGCCAGCGCCGTTTCCAAAATCCAGGTGCGTAAACTGCGGGCTGAGCCGTAGGGCGCCACGCGCGATTTTGCCCGCATCATTCGCCACGCAGCCGCGACATCAATGAGCGCGTCGAAATGAAACAATGTGGCGATCTCTTCACTGCCGGCACGGCGCAGCTCAATGGCGCCGCTCTCCGGCAGCAGAGCGCGATCCGCCATCACCATACGTTCCGCCGGCAGGGCGAGAAAAAAAGCCAGGGCGGTGCCAGCATCTTCAACATTTGGCAGGCCTTCAAGCAATTCAAACACGCCCGCATTTACCGGCAATCCTAAGTCGGTTTCGAAGGCCAAAATGCGCTGGTTAACCGTCAATTCAACTTGGGTCTTACGCAGTGCCAAATTCTCAATCGCCGCGACGACGCGATTGCTGCGCTCCAGCATGAATTCGGAATCATATTCAAATTGCGGCCTTACGGCCGCTTTTGCCTGCGCCTGCCGAAGTGCGGTTTCTTCCGGGTCGGCAACCTCCAGGCCGCGATCGGCGCGGATTGTATCTTGGGCAACGCTGTTCAATAGCGGGATCGGCAGATCGGATGAACCGAACGGTGCAAATAGGGCGGTCATGGCGATCACAAACAAAACCAATAGCGGCCAATCGAGCAGCGGGCGCGGAACATTCCAATGCTCCTCGGCCAGGGCGCGAATAGCCGAGGTGGAGAGCAGAGCGCGCTCCGCCTTCAGGCTGCGCTCGAACAGGGAATCGGAGCTTTCCGTCATGCGCGGCCAGCCTTGTCACTACCCTTGCCACTACTCTTGTCATTACGCTTTTCACTGCCCTGTGGCTTTTGGCTTCCCTGTGCACGGGTTTCTTTTTCGCGCTTCTCGTAGGCCCGGACGATGCGGGTAACCAGCGGGTTACGCACCACATCATTGTTGGAAAAGCGAATGAAGGATGCGCCTTTCATGCCTTCCAATGTGCTCACAGCTTCAGCCAATCCGGAGCGCGCGCCGATGGGCAAATCGATTTGCGATAAATCGCCGGTGACCACCATGCGTGAATATTCGCCGAGCCGGGTGAGGAACATTTTCATCTGCACCGGCGTGGTGTTTTGCGCTTCGTCGAGGATGACAATGGCGTTGGACAATGTGCGCCCGCGCATAAACGCCAGTGGCGCGATTTCAATCTCGCCGGATTCGAGCCGCTTCAATACCGAATCCGTCGGCATCATATCGTTGAGCGCGTCGTAGAGCGGGCGCAGATAGGGATCGATCTTGTCTTTAATATCGCCGGGCAGAAAGCCGAGGCGCTCACCGGCTTCGACTGCCGGGCGCGATAAAATGATGCGGTCGACCTGGCCGGATAAAAACATCGAAACGGCGACGGCAACCGCAAGATAGGTTTTGCCGGTGCCTGCCGGGCCGAGACCGAATACCAATTCATGCTCGCGCATGGCTTCAATATATTCAGCCTGACGCGGCGAGCGCGGCGCCACCGGGCGCTTGCGGGTTTGAATGGGCTCGATGCGATTGGCCGGGGCGGGTTTGCCGTCTTCGCCGCGCGCGCTAGCCATGCGAATTGCAGCGTCGACTTCGCCGTTATCGATAGATTGGTCGCGTTTGAGCCGGTCATATAAGTCCTGCAAGACGGTCTTCGCCACGCCGACCGATTCGGACGGACCCGATATCTCCAGTTCATTGCCGCGCGAGCTGATCATTACATCAAGCGCATGCTCTATTTGCGCAATGTGGCGATCATGTTCGCCGAACAGAATAACCAACAGGGCATTATCGTCAAAACGCATATGCACCGGCGCTGCCGATCCATCCGCATTGAGGGCTGGGGCGTGGCTCAAGCGGACCGTCCTTCCTCAAGGACCGTATTGCGCGCCACCGTCGGTACCTGCGGCGAATCTGCCAGTACTCGTCCGGCCAGACTATTGGTATGGGCTTCGGTAATAACGATATCAATGCACTGGCCGCCAATATCCGCCGGCATATCCGCATGCACCCATTGCGAATAGGGTGTGCGCCCGAGCATTTGATTGGCATGGCGTCCGGGCCGTTCAAACAGGACCGGCAAGGTGCGCCCGACCAGCGAGGCGTTGAAGGCGGCCTGGGAGCGGGTGAGGATGGTTTGCAAGGCGGCGAGGCGGGCACTTTTAACGTCTTCGGGTACTTGCGCGCCATTGTCCGCCGCCGGTGTGCCTGGCCGGGGGCTATATTTGAAGAAAAAGGCCTGTGCGTAATCAATGTCGCGCGCCAGCGCCAGGGTATCCTCAAATTCAGCCTCGGTTTCGCCGGGAAAGCCAACAATGAAATCGCTTGAAAGCGCGATATCCGGTCGCGCCTGGCGTAATTTCTCGATTAGGCGGCGATAATCTTCAGCCGTGTGCTGGCGGTTCATGGCTTTCAGAATGCGATTCGATCCGGATTGCACGGGCAAGTGCAGAAACGGCATCAGCGCCGGCAACTCACCGTGGGCTGCAATCAAATCGGCGCTGAGATCGCGCGGGTGGGAGGTGGTGTAGCGCAGCCGCTGCAAGCCTTCGATATCCGCCAAGCGGCGCAGCAGACCCGCGAGCGAAATTTCGCCCGAGCCACCAGCGCTATTTGCGCCGTGATGGGTATCGTTATTTGCGCCGTGATAGGCGTTGACGTTTTGCCCGAGCAACGTGATATCGCGCGCGCCGCAAGCAACCAGGCGGCGCGCCTCGTTCTCCACATCCTGCGCCGGGCGCGAAAATTCGGCGCCGCGCGTATAGGGCACAACACAAAAGGTACAGAAGCGGTCGCAGCCCTCCTGAATGGTGAGAAACGCGCTCACCCGCGAGCCTGCCGCCCGGCCGCCGCTTTCTTCCGGCAGATGATCAAATTTACTTTCACTCGGAAATTCGGTATCGACCACGCTACCGCTCTCAGCGCGGCGCAGCAGATCCGGCAGCCGGTGATAGCTCTGCGGCCCCATGACCAAATCGACAAACGGCGCGCGGCGCAATAATTCCGCGCCCTCGGCCTGGCCGACGCAGCCGCCAACGGCGAG
>Ga0209403_10001845_pt1 | contig 26580 bp, 20 predicted proteins | sample ArcticOcean_MG_C_8_FD_187440 | JGI IMG/M metagenome (GOLD analysis project Ga0209403, IMG submission 187440) | Marine microbial communities from western Arctic Ocean - ArcticOcean_MG_CB11_86 (SPAdes) (version 2) | ecosystem: Environmental > Aquatic > Marine > Oceanic | place: Arctic Ocean... | reverse complement strand
CAGATCGAAATGCCCCTCGTCCCGGTACTCGCGCAGATCGAGCGCGCGGGCATTCGTGTCGACCGTTCATCACTGGCGGCGCAGTCCCAACATCTCGAAGGCAAACTCGCACGTCTCACGGCGCGGATCTTCGAGCTGGCTGGCCAGGAGTTCAACGTCAACTCGCCGAAACAGCTCGGTGAGATCCTGTTCGACAAGCTGCAACTTCCAACCCTGAAGAAGACGGGGAAGACGCGTTCGGCATCAACCTCAGTCGACGTGCTCGAGGAGCTTGCGCGTGTGCACGAGCTGCCGCGACTCGTCCTCGAATGGCGGGGCCTCCACAAGCTGAAAAGCACCTACGTGGACGCCCTCCCGGCACTCGTGCATCCGGACACCACGCGGCTACATACCTCGTTCAACCAGGCGGTAGCCGCAACCGGTCGGCTCAGCAGTTCCGATCCCAATCTGCAGAACATCCCGATCCGAACCGCACTCGGACGGCAGATCCGAGGCGCGTTCGTCGCCGCGCCAGACAACGTCTTGATATCAGCCGACTACTCGCAAATCGAACTACGGGTGCTGGCGCACCTGGCTGAGGAAGAAGCCCTCATCGAGGCGTTTCGGGCCGGCGAGGACATCCATGACCGAACCGCCGTGAGCGTGTTCGGCGCCGACAGCGGGCTCGACGCTCACGAACTGCGCCGACGCGCCAAGATCATCAACTACGCGCTCCTCTACGGAAAGACCGCCTTCACGCTGGCCAAAGATATCGGCGTCACCAATGACGCGGCCCAGACATTCATCGACGCCTACTTCGCAGGATTCCCGAAGGTGAGAGGCTTCATAGACAGCACCTTGGCGCAGGCCCGCGAAACAGGAGTCGTCAAGACGCTGTTCGGGCGCCGCAGGCTCGTGCCGGAATTGAACAGCCGCAACGGTCAGGTCAGGGCGGCGGCCGAGCGCGTCGCGGTCAACATGCCGATTCAGGGGACCGCGGCGGATATTCTCAAGAAAGCAATGATCGACCTCTACCGCGAGCTGCCAGCGCAAGGCTTCGCCACGCGCATGATCCTGACTGTGCATGACGAGCTGCTGTTTGAAGGTCCGAAGACCGAAGCGGAATCAGCCGTCGCCCTGGTGCGCGAACGCATGGAGGGAGTCGCCTCGTTGGCCGTTCCGCTGACTGTTGATGTGGGATTCGCCGACAACTGGAGAGACGCCAAGCCGTAGCAGTCCGTGGTGAAAGTCTGGCGTCGCACCGAGACGCCTGAGGCACCTCGCGGACAAGGCGCGACGACCGAGAATACCGCCTGTATTTGAGGGAGGAGCAACGCAGACCGCGAGGATGCATCGCTCGTCGAATGCAGACGGACTTTCACCGCGGGCTGCTAGTCGATGGCCAGCGTGCGCCAGGCGCGTCGGCCAGAGCCTCCCTTGACGTTGCGCTGCGATCAGAGTTCGAGCAGCCGCGTGTACTTGATAATGAAGGAACGCCCCAGCAGTTCCTCGCGCGTGAAGGAGGACGTGTCGCGCCGATCGTTGTAGACCAGAAACAGGCCGGTGTTGCTGCGGTCGAGCAGCGCCAGACGGATGTTCGACGAGATCGTCGACCGCTGCTTGTTGTACTGAATCAGGGCCTGCAAGTTCGCCAGGCTCGTGAACGAGTAGCTCACCTTGATCGGGATGAGGTCAGTCGTGAAGCTGCCCCCAGGCAAATCGATATCGGAGTGGTCCCAACCGATCTCGGAGATCAGCCGCGCGCCGGCCCGAAGGCCGATCGTGGCATCCCACCCGAAGAAGTCACCGTTGTAGAAGCGCCCGATGCGCTGGCGCAGCGACGCGCTGATGGGCGCACTCGGATCCGTGTTGCCCTCGAACATGCCCTGCGTCCAGCCGTACTCGCCAGCGGGAATCGTCACTTGCCGTCCGGTCACGTCACTGTAGACCGTAAACGCCTCCCTGGGTCGGTCCTGCTGTGTTTCGATCACGTAGCCAAAGCGTGCGCCCGAATTGGTCCGGAGATCCAGAAAGTGAATGTGCGATCGCGAGGTCTCCAGCTCGTTCTCAAGGTTCATCGTGGCCCTGATGCTGACGTGCGGCGCGATTCGGCGGAGCCACGGCCACCGCTCTGGCTGGTAGCTGAGGTTGTACCGGCCCTCAACCCGTCGGTAGGCCCGCCGTGGGAGAAAGCCGACCTCCGGGTTGAAGTCTTCGCCGACCTGCGAGTACCCGGCGTTGCCGCTCCAGAGGTTGTTCGCGTAGTTGTAATAGACGCGACCCGCGTAGTCCGACCCTCCCTTGCTGGCCGGCGAGTCGGTGCGAGCGATAAAGGCGAACAACTTGCCGTTGGTGGTCGCCTGCCACGCGAGATCGAGCCCGAGGGCGCGGTTGTAGTCATCGGCCGACGCCAGATCACCGACGCCCTGCCGGTTGACGAACATCGCGCCGAAATTCGACCGGCCGACCTCCCGCTGGACGCGTGCCACCGAGAAGTTGTTGGCCTGGGAGATCGTCTCCCCGGTCCGGCGATCGACGGCGGAGTCGGTCTGCACGTTCAGGAACCCGACGTTGTTGCCCCCCAGTTTGCCGCTGAGTCGGGCGGCGCCGAGGATGTCGATCGGCTGCCCCCCGGCGAGGCCGATCCGCCGTGAGAAGAACAGATCGATGTTCCGGGGCTGACCGAGCTGAAACACCTGAGCGTTCTCGAGGAAGAAGGACCGCTTCTCGGGAAAGAACAGCGCAAACCTCGTAAGGTTGACCTGCTCCTCGTCAGCTTCGACCTGAGCGAAGTCGGTATTGACCGAGAGGTCGAGGGTCAGGTCGGCCCGCACTCCCCACTTGACGTCGAGGCCGATGTCGCCGCCGCGATCCACCGTGTCGGTCAGACGCATCTTGTCGTCGTTGTACGACCCCGCCGCGAATGGTGTGAACTTCAGATCGCGCCGGCTCGGCAGGTTGAGCCCGTTCAGCTTGCCCGCAACCGATACGCGCTGGATCGAGTAGCCGCGCGGCACTGGCGCCAGGAAGACCTGCTCATTCTTGCGCCGGATATTGCGCTGGACGTTGACGCCCCACACGCGCTCCTCACCGGGTTCATAACGCAGCGTTCTCAGCGGAATAGCGAACTCGGCCTCCCAGCCGCGCTCACTCGGGCTCGCGCTCACGATCCAGTCGGCGTCCCAGGCGAGGTTGAACCCACCCCCGCGGAACCCGCCCCCGCCGGTCTGGCCTTCCGCCATCACTTGGGCGTCGTACTCGATGCCAAAGGGATTGGTCCCGAACACGAATGCGTTCTGCCCGTCGTTGAACGTGTCGAGGAGAATCTGCACCGAGTCTGTATCGCCGAGGTTCGCGTCCCGCCGGCTCTGGCTGACAACAAGGCTGTCGGGCTCGCTGTCGTAGCAGACCACGGCCACGTAGAGGTTCGTCTCGTCTATGAAGAACCACACGTCGGTCCGCTCGGTGGCCGGCTGTCCCTCAATCGGCTCCTGCTGGGTAAACGCGCTGTACGCGGCCTCGGTGGACCAGACCTCTTCGTCGACCTTCCCATCGACAACGGGCCGGTCCTCGCCGGTCAAATGGCCCACGGTGAGCTGCCGCACATCCTGGGCAAAACTGGGCGACGCGATGACAAAACTCATCGCCAGGATGGTCACGGCCACCAATCGCCGACACCAGGAAAATACACACTGCGACGCGGTCATTCAGGTCCTCCCGGAAGGTAATGTCACTCAGAGGGGGGGGTCTATTCTCGCGACAGCGTTCGATCTAGAGAATACGATTTCGGGGCACGGAACGCTTACCGTTCGGCAGGGAAACGCTGCGACCGGCTATCACTATATATGCACTTATCGGCTCGAGCCCTCTACGGAAGAGCTTTCGGCGCGACGTACGTCCGCCGAGCCCGCACCTCGAGCCCCCGCTGAGCGACGCGTACCGAAATGTCGTGCACCTTACCGTCACGTTTCGGTGGCGCGAAGCCGAGCAGGTACTGACTGTGCAACTCGTCAGCCACTTGCGCAAACGCCGCCGCGAGGTCCTGCCCGAAACGAATTTCCGTGTAGCCACCTCCGGTTTCCCGGGCGACCAGCGCCAGGCCGTGGTCAGGGAGGTCGGCCATCAACATCGCCTGAAGGGCGCCCGGACCGAATCTCGGCTGCCTCGGGCGCGCGCCCCGGCTGCGCATGCCGATCCCGTACACCATCACGTCCTCGTCGCGCGCGCGGTCGATGATCTCGGCCTGACTGTAGAAGTGCTGCCCGAAACCCATCGGCCCAGTGTCTTTGCCGTCGCTCAGCACCAGAATCACGCGGCGTGCGTCCGTCTCGGCTCCGAACCCATCCAGCGCCTCGTCGATCCCGCGCCACAGCGGCGTGGGTGCATCGTTCTCGATCACACGCGGCAACGCTGCCTGGAGAGTGGTTGGATCGGCGGTGAAGTCGGAAGGACCGATGATGACGTCGTGTCCGAAGGTACCGACGCGAGCCACGTCGTCCGGGAGAAGACGCGTGAACAGCTGCTCAGCCGCGGCGCGAAGCAGCAGGAGATTGCCCGCCATGCTGCCCGACACGTCCAGCATGACGATGAGCCGAATGCGCTGAGGCGTGTTGTCGAATAGCGTGAGCGGCTGCGGCCTGCCCTCGTCGCGCACCTCGAAGTCGTCCCTGGTGAGCGTCGTGACGATCTGGTCGTCTCGGTCTGTGACGGTCGCGAACACGCGCACGACGTCGCCCGCCCCACGAAAGACCGGCTGCTGCCGACCGGCGGCACCCAGCACGCAGAGAAGACACACCACCAAGGCTCCAGGCGTGAGGCATCTCCTCATGGCGACCACACTCCCGCTCGCGGACCAAGTACCCACTCCCCACTCATACCACGAGCTCCCTCGGTTCCGGACACTCGAATCACTTCGCGGCTCTTCCGCCCTGACTCAATCACGCACCTACGCCGAACCCCCGGCCGCCACCAGCCCTGTAGGCGTCCGCCACTGAGAGTTTGAGATTCTGCAAAACGCCAGGTACTCCCTCTGGGATTTCTGGTTGATCGAGAAAGTGACTCTGGAAGAAAGCCTCCCGGTTCGACTGTTCGCCCCAATTGCCCGATAGCGTGATGCTGGCGGACTGCGATTCCACCGGGTGCCACCATCCCTCCGGGATGAACACGATGTCGCCAGGCTCGATGACGCCGACTGTCGCTTCGTACCCTGGGAAGAAGCTGTCCAGGACGTCCGCCGGCGAGACTGGCACACCATCCGTCTGGTGAGTGCTGCCGGTCGTTCGGCCACATCCACACTCGAATCTTGAACGGGCACCTGCACATCGCCGAGCTGGATTGCCAGACAGGTTGGAGTCCACTTCTGAACCGCCGGCCACTCAAGAGCGAACCGCCTAAGAATGAGCGGCAATCGAGGCCCGAGAAAACTTGCGACGACCTCCGCCTGATCGAGGTTGTTCCTTTCAGCCGCCTGGCTCATACAGCATCTCTTTCCACACCGTGCAGCCTTCTATCTCCACTGCTCCTTGAGCGCCTGCCATTGCCTCTGGAGCGCTGCGGCCCCTTCGGAATCCTCGCGCTCGCGTTCGGGGATCAGCCCCTCGGTCACGAGACGATCGAGGTCAGCGCGAAGCGCCCCGGCGCTTTCGGGGTGAAGGATCGCCCGAACCCACCCGGTGACGGCGGCGCGCCACGCGCCCGCAGCGTCCCCGCCTGCACGCGCGACAACGGCGAGCCAGTAGTTGGCCACCGCATTCCCGGGATCCTGTCGCATCTCGGCTTCCATCCGCTCGTCGAGCCGTTTCAGCAGAGGCGCCCGGCTATCCGCTGCCAGCTCCTGAGCCTGTCGGTCGATAGCCGCCGCCCACCACTCGAGCAGTCGCAACCGATCGGCCGGATCCAACTCCGAGGCGCGATCCAGCGCCGCCTCGAAGAGGTCCCCCGCGGCATCAAACGTCCCGCCGAGATAGAGCGCCTGGCCAATCCCCACGAGCAGGTCCACCTGGTCGCGTGGAGCAAGCGCAGCCTGACGAACGGCGGTCAGCGCCTCCCGTGCTGCGATCAGGTCACTTGGATCAAGGCGCACCCGATAGCGCTCCAGATGCGCGCGAGCCCCAATGAGAGCTGCCGCGTCGGCCCAGGCGGGATCGGCGCGCGCAACCGCCGCAGCCTCGATAGCGGCATCGTAATCTGCGGCATTGTGCAACGCGCGGGCCTGCGCCAGCGAGGGGTGTTCAGCCGCCCTGGCTGTCGGCACCACGGCGAGCGACATCGAGAGAAGCCATGGGAGGAGGAGCACCGTCCGGACCAGGCGCATTCCGGCGATCCTAGCACCTCGGCCAAGGGTGCCAGTTGCTACAATGCATCCTGATGACCCAGCCGTTGGTCGTGCCGCGCGCCGAGCACACCCTCTCGCGCAAGCAGATCGACTCCGACGCGCTTCGGGTGTTGTACCGGCTGCACGAAAGCGACTACCTGGCGTACCTGGTCGGTGGCAGTGTCCGCGATTTGCTACTGGGACATCGGCCGAAAGACTTCGATATCGGTACGTCTGCCCATCCGTACCAGGTCAAGAAACTTTTTCGCAATTGCTGGATCATCGGTCGCCGGTTCCGGCTTGCGCACATCCGCTTCGGCCCGAAGATGTTTGAAGTGGCAACGTTCAGGCGACAAGTGTCGGCCGAAGAGCACGCTGCACTCGCCGCCAAGCCACCCCAGCATGATGTGCCAGGGGATGCGCCGCCAGGCACTGGCCACGACCGCGTGGTCCACCGTGACAATACATTTGGCACGCCCGAGGAGGATGCCTTCCGGCGCGACTTCACGGTGAATGCGCTGTTCTACGACATCGGCTCGTTTTCCATCATCGATTACACAGGTGGCTTGCGGGACCTCAAGGCGCGGATCATTCGCTGCATTGGCGAGCCGGCGGAGCGTTTTCAGGAAGATCCCGTTCGCATGCTCCGGGCCATGGTGATGGCGGCACGCCTCGACTTCTCGGTCGACCCACCGATCGACGAAGCCATTGCCGTGCACCGCGGCGCGATCGCCAAGAGCGCACCGGCGCGGTTGATCGAAGAGTTCTACAAAATTCTGCGTTCGGGGGCATCCGAGCGTACGTTCCGGCTGCTGGCTGGGCGCCGTCTGCTGGGTCCGATCGCTCCCGAGCTTCAGCGCGGGTGCGGTGACACGTTGTGGCGATCCCTGGCCGCGCTTGACGCCTACCGTACGCAGTTCGACGCGCCGCCCGACAGCCTTACAAACGCGGTATTGCTGGGATCGCTGGTGGTGCCGCTCGGCGTCGGCCCTGGCAGCATCATCGGGGCATCGGCTCCACGCGGGGCCCGGAACACGGAGCCGGCGCCATCGCTCGGCATGCTGCCGCTGGCACGACGCGATGTCGAGCGACTCCGGCAAATTTTAGGACTCCAGCGCCGCCTCATAGACAGGAACGCGCCGCCGCGGGCCCGGGCGGCTCTGACGCATCGTGGCTCCTTCCAGGAAGCCTTGACATGGCTGGACATTCACGGGGCGGCGCCGGATATTCTGGCGCACTGGCGAGCCTCGATAGAGGCGGTGGACTCCCCGGAGACGACGCCGAACCGGGCAGGCGACCCGCCGACGAAGCGGCGTCGGCGCAGACGTCGCCGTCGGCCGACGGGTAACGTTCCGCCTGGGCCGAAAGGCGACCCCTAGGTTAGCCTTTCGCCCGCTCGAACTCGCGCATAAACTCGACGAGCGCATCGACGCCGGCTTCGGGAAACGCGTTGTAGATCGAGGCACGCATACCGCCCACTGACCGGTGCCCCTTGAGGCCATCCAGGCCCGCAGCCGTCGACTCTTTGACGAACATCTTTTCGAGTGCCTCGGTCGCAAGACGGAAGGTGACGTTCATCAACGAGCGGCTGTCCTTCCGGGCGGTGCCTCGGTAGAACCCTGTGCGATCGATCTCGGCGTAAATCTTGCCCGCCTTGCGTTGGTTGATCGCGGCAACCGCCGGCAGTCCTCCGAGCGAGCGTATCCAGCGCACCGTAAGCCCAAGGATATAGATGCCGAAGGTGTTCGGCGTGTTGTACAGCGAGTTGTTCTCCACGTGCAGCTTGTAGTTAAGCATCGACGGCAACGTGTCTGATGAGCGCTCGAGGAGGTCCTCGCGGATGATCACGAGCGTCACGCCCGATGGCCCCAGATTTTTCTGCGCGCCCGAGTACATCAGCCAAAATCGGCTGAAGTCGATGGGGCGGCTGAACATGTGGGAGGAGGTGTCGGCAACAAGCGGCACGTCACCCACGTCCGGTAGAGTCGTCCACTCCGTGCCCTCAATCGTATTGTTGGTGGTCACGTGCGCGTATGCCGCTCCAGGCGTCAACGTCAGGCCCTGCTGCTCTGGCACGCTCGTGTAATTGTCCGCCTTGGTCGAGGCGGCGATATTAACCGTCCCAACTTTCTTGGCTTCCTTGATGGCTTTGCCTGACCACGAGCCGGTGTCGATGTAATCGGCGACACCACCTGTCGCCATGAGGTTCATCGGCACCATCGAAAACTGCAGGGTCGCGCCACCCTGAAGCAGCAGGATTTTGTAGTTCGCCGGTATGTCGGCCAGTGCGCGGATATCCTCGATGGCGCGGCTCAGGAGATCCTCGAAAGCCTTCGATCGGTGACTGATCTCCATCACCGACATGCCCACGCCAGGCAACGACAGCAGGTCGCGCTGCGCTTCCTCCAGAACGGGCAGCGGGAGAACAGCAGGGCCGGCAGAAAAATTGTAAATGCGCGCGGTCGTTGACATCAGTGGCTCCTAGATCAGGTGGCAGAGAAGGCCATCGCGAAGTTTGGGCTCGAACCAGGTCGACTTGGGGGGCATGATCCCTCCGGCGTCGGAGATGGCCATCAAGTCAGCGACGCTCACCGGGTACATCGAAAATGCGACGGCCGCCTGTCCAGAGGACACCAGCGCTTCGAGCTGGGCGGTCCCTCTGGCACCCCCGACGAAGTCGATACGTGTGTCGGTGCGCACATCGCCGATCCCCAAGAGCGGCGACAGCACGAGGTCCTGAAGGCGGCTCACGTCGAGCTGCTCCGCGGCGCCCGCGCCGGCAGGTGGCACGCCTAATTCGATTGTGTACCACGCTCCAGCGAGAAACATTGACACATCGCCTTTTCGCACCGGCGCGGCAGGCCCGCTCGCCACGCTGAGTCCTCCACGCAGCAGCGTCAGTAGCGCCTCTGGGGTGTGGCCACCTAGGTCCTTCACGACCCGGTTGTAGGGCAGAATCCGGGCCTGGTCGCCCGGAAACGCAACGGCCAGAAACGTATCCCAGTCGCCCTCGCTACCTGTGCCGCCCGTGCCGCCGAAATGCTGCCGGGCGCGCGCCGCGCTTGCTGCGCGGTGGTGCCCGTCGGCGATGTACAAGGCCGGCATCGCGCCAAAGGCCCTGACCAGCGCGCGTTGGTCCTGCCCGTCAACCCGCCAGAGCGTATGCTGCACACCATCGACCGCGGTGAAATCGCACACCGGCGGTGTGGCAGCGCCGGTCGTGCGGGCCACGACCTTGGCCACGTCAGTCGAGGCGCCGTGGACCAAGAACACCGGCCCAGTCTGGGCGCGCAATTCGATGATGTGCCGAGTCCGATCGTCCTCTTTGTCCGGCCGGGTGCGCTCGTGTTTCTTGACCACGTCGGCGTCGTACTCGGCAACCGAAATGCAGCCCGCAATCCCGGTCTGCGTGTGTCCGCCCATGCGCAAGCGGTACACATAGAGACTCGGCGCTTCCTCAAGGACGAGTGACGCGCGATCTCTCAATGCGGCGAAATTTTCTGCAGCTTTTGCATAGACGACATCTGCGTGGGGATCTGTCTCAGGCGGAAGGTCAATCTCCGCGCGCGAGACGTGCAGAAAGCTCAGCGGGCCACCGGCGGCAAGCGCCCGTGCTTCGTCGCTGCTGACGACATCGTAGGGAACGGCCGCGACCGCAGACGCGACCTCAGAAACCGGCCGGAGCGCCCTGAACGGAGCAATGGTTGCCATGGAACTAACGATTATACTGGGAAGGGGAGCGAGGCGGTTGCCACGGTATTGGCAACCAGCCCCCTAGCGGAACGAGCAGCGCAGTGCCTACAGACTACAGAGGCTGGCGACGAGCGCTAATGGGTCGCCACGGCAACCGCAGGGTGCTGGGCAGACTCAGTCACTGCGGCGAGTTGCTCCAGGGCCTCATCCCGCACCGCGCGAAAAGCCTCCATCGCCTCGGCTGGCACCGGATCGCCTGGCGGCATGTTGCGGTGCTCACGAAGCGGATCAACCCACGTGCCGTTCTTCTTCAGCCCGTAGTGGAGGTGTGGCCCGGTGGCAAGCCCGGTTGACCCAACGGATCCGATCGTCTGACCTTGAGCAACGCGCGCGCCGCGGCGAATGCCGGACGCAAACGCGGACAGATGGAGATAGTAGGTCTCGTATCCGCTGGCGTGCCGCAGACGCACCATCCGGCCATTGGCGCTGTCGCGCGTAGCCGACACCACCGTGCCGCTGGAGACGGCCACCACAGCCGCGCCCGTGGGCGCGCCGTAATCGACGCCGGTGTGCGCACGCGCCGTCCGTAGGATCGGGTGCATACGCCGGGTCGAGTACCGTGACGTGACCCGCGGCTCGAACTTCAGCGGCGACCGGAGGAAGAAGCGCTGCAGCGAATGTCCCTCGTCGTCGAAATAGTCCGCCTCTCCGCCGGGAGGGACAAAGCGCACGGCGCGAATGCGCCTACCGTCGTTCTCGAACTCGGCTGCGGTAATGGCGCCGTAAGTCGAGGGACGATCATCGCGGACAAAGCGCTCGAACGCGACGGCGAACCGGTCGCCTGGCTGCACCTCGCTGTTGAAATCAATCTCACCAGAGAAGACCTGCGCCAGGGCAAGGGTCAATTCGGCGCGCTCTCCAGTCGCCCCCATCGCCTGAAACAACGACGGCGTCGATGCATCAATGGTTCCCGCGGCGACGCCGTGCTCCAGCGTTTTCGGGATCGGCAGCACCTCGGCGCGGAACTCCTCCGCATCAGGGGCCACAGGCATGACGCGCAGAAAGGAATCGGCGTCGATCTCGTATTCGAAATGGCGCAGATCGCCGCTGAGCGCCCGCTCCAGCGAAAACGGTTGCGACGCGCGGAGGCGCCGCAGATCAAAGACGACGCTCGCCGCCTGCACAACGGTACTCACGACGTTGGCTGCGACGCCGTGACCGCGAAGCATCGCGTCGAGGGTGGCGCGTGGCTCCACCACACCGCGGATACTCGTGGTGTCAGGCTCAAGAAACACGTCCTGAGCGGAAGGCGGCGGCGGGCCATCACTCGCGCAGGCGGTCACGCCCACAGACACAACCAGCGCCAGGCTCAGAGTCCTCAAGCCCGACATCCTATCAATTGATTGCCCCGAACCGAAATCCTCCGCCCCGGCCTGACCGGCGCCCTGCTACGATTCAACATCCCATGGAGTTGCTTGCGCTCCCCTTCGCGACCGTGGCGCTCATGGCCGTCGTGGCAGTCGTCGTGGCCGCCGTGGCCACCTCGCTGGCCCGGTCGCGGGCTCGGCACGAGATGGCGGAAGGGCGCGCCGAGATGGCTGGGGCGCTGGCCGCCGCACAGCAGGACAACAAGTGGCTCACGCAGGAGGTCGCGCGCCAGAAAGAGGCCATCGGCGCCACCGGAGCGCTGCTCGAGAAGGCGGACCAAAAACTGCGAGACACGTTCCAGTCGCTCGCGGCCGACGCGCTGAAGGATAACCGCACCGCGTTTCTTGATCTGGCCAAGACTTCGTTCGCCGGGTATCAGCAGCCGATCGCTGAGACGCTCAAGAACGTCACCCAGCGTCTGTCCGAGGCAGAGCGGGAAAGAGTCGCCGCGTACGCCCAGCTTGCTGAGCAGGTTGCGGCCCTTGGCACGACCACCAACACACTCTCGCGAGCCTTGCGCACGCCTGCCGTCCGCGGGCGATGGGGAGAAATGCAGCTGAGGCGGGTTGTCGAGATCGCCGGCATGCTCCAGCGCTGTGACTTCGACGAGCAGCCGTCGTTGGCCGGTGATACCGGACGACTGCGCCCTGATCTCATCGTGCATTTGCCTGGCGGCAAGCAGATTGTCGTTGATGCGAAGGCGCCGCTCGAGGCCTTTCTTGACGCGCAGGAGGCCACCAGCGAAGACGTGCGCGCGTCCCGCCTGCAGGCGCACGCGCGACAGGTGCGCGACCATATGGACAAACTCGGGAGCAAGGCCTATTGGGAGCCCCTCGGCGACTCACCCGAGATGGTCGTCATGTTTCTTCCCGGCGAAATGCTCTTCAGCGGCGCATTGCAGCACGACCTGGGCCTCATCGAACACGGTCTCAGGCAGCGCGTGCTCCTGGCCAGCCCGATTACGCTGATCGCGCTGCTGACGACCGTGGCGCACTCGTGGCGACAGGAAGTGCTCACCGACAACTATCGCGAGGTGGCGCGACTCGGCCGGGAGTTCTACGAACGGCTCGCCACGTTCGCCGACCGCCTCGATGAGGTGCGCAAGAAGCTGGATGGCGCGGTCCACGCGTACAACGACGCCGCTGGGTCCTTCGAATCGCGCGTACTCGTCAGCGCCAGACGTCTGAAGGAACTCGACGTGACAAGCGCCGACGAAGTACCAGCGGCTGAACCGATCGACACCGTGCCGCGCGTGCTGAGGCAGGTTGGGCTGATGGGACTGCCAGACGGCGCTACCGACGAGGATCCGGACGCGACCTGACGGTCACTACTTGATCCCGCCGAGATATATCTGTCCGTGTTCCGAGCGTTGCTGCTTTTCGGCCTTGGGATTTGAAATAATGAACGGATGGACTCATCTGTCGTCACAGCCGACGCGGCGGCTACCGACTTTATCCGCGACCTGATCGCGGAGGACCGCCGAACCGGCAAGCACGATGGCCGCGTCCTGACCCGGTTCCCTCCAGAACCAAACGGCTTCCTGCACATCGGGCACGCGAAATCGATCTGCCTGAATTTCGGCGTCGCCGCCGGATTCGACGGTGCCTGCAACCTCCGGTTTGACGATACCAACCCCACGAAAGAGGGACTGCAGTATGTGCAATCGATCCAGGAGGATGTCCGCTGGCTCGGTTTCGACTGGGGCGACCGGATGTTTTTCGCGTCCGACTATTTCGAGTCGCTCTATCAGTTCGCCGAGCAGCTTATCCGTGACGGGCTCGCCTATGTCGACAGCCTTTCGGCCGATGAAACGCGAGACTACCGAGGCACGCTGACCGAAGCTGGGCGGAACAGCCCGCACCGCACACGAGACGTCGAGGAGAATCTCGCGCTGTTCGGCCAGATGCGCGCTGGCGCCTGTCCGGATGGCGCGCATGTGCTCCGCGCGAAGATCGACATGGCCGCGCCCAATATGAACATGCGGGATCCGACCCTCTATCGGATTCGGCACGTCACCCATCACCGCACCGGCGACGCGTGGTGCATCTATCCAACGTACGACTTTGCGCATCCGCTGTCCGATGCCATCGAGGGCGTGACGCACTCACTGTGCACACTGGAATTCGAGGATCATCGGCCACTCTACAACTGGCTCATCGAGCACACGCGTCAGCCCGCACGGCCCCAGCAAATCGAGTTCGCGCGCCTGAACCTGAACTACACGATCATGAGTAAGCGCAAGTTGCTCGCACTGGTCGAGCTCGGTCACGTCGGCGGCTGGGACGATCCACGAATGCCGACGATCGCCGGCGTCCGTCGGCGGGGCTACACGCCTGAGGCGATTCGCGATTTCTGCGGTCGCATCGGCGTCGCGAAGAAGGCAAACGTCGTCGACATCGCGCTGCTTGAGCACACTGTTCGCGAGGATCTGAACCGCCGCGCCAATCGAGCCCTCGCCGTCGTGCGCCCCATCAAGGTCGTGATCGAAAACTATCCGGAAGACGGCGACGAGTTCGTCGACGCGGTGAATAATCCCGATGACCCAACGGCCGGCACGCGGAAGCTTCCGTTCTCGCGCGAGATCTACATCGAGCGCGACGACTTCATGGAGAATCCGCCGCGGAAGTTCTTCCGTCTGTCGCCGGGCACCGAGGTCCGGCTCCGCTACGCCTACATTCTCAAATGCGAGCGTGCCGTGAAGGACGCCGCTGGCGTCGTCACCGAGCTGCGCTGCACCTACGACCCGGAGTCGCTCAACGGTGCATCGGCAAGCCGGCGTGTCAAAGGCACGATCCACTGGGTGTCGGCGACACGCGCGCGCGACGCCGAAGTGAGGCTGTACGACAGGCTCTTCTTGTCATCGGATCCCGCCGAGGGCGGGCGCGATCCGCTGGGCAACCTGAATCCCGATTCGCTGGAGCGGGTCACCGGCTGCAAAGTCGAGCCGGCGCTGGCGGACGCGACACCCGGCAGCCGCTTCCAGTTCGAGCGACTCGGCTACTTCTGCGTCGATCCGGACTCTCGACCCGAGGCGCCGGTGTTCAACCGTACCGTGACGTTACGAGACACCTGGGCAAGGATCTCGCGCGCGCACCCTGACCCACCTGCCGCCGGCGGCCGAGCAGGCGTCGGCTGAATGAGTGAACCGGTCGGCGCCGCGCGCGTGGCGCAGCCCGGCGCCGCACCCATCATCCAGTTCCCCGGCTGGGACCGCGAGGAGTTCGAGCGCGACCACCTGTATCCGCGCACGCCGCTCTGCATTCGGTCGACAGCGGATGATCGCGCCCCCTTAACGCGCTGGCATCCGCGACAGCTCGCCGGCCGCGTCGGACATCGTGAGGTGCCCTTGGCTGACGGTTCGGTCATCGACTTCTCCGAGTACGTGGATGCCTTGCTGCGCCTTGATGGCGGCACCTCGCACGCCGGACCGACATTCCCTACCTGACACACGTGGAGGCCTGCGAAACATTCCCGGAGTTGCGCGCCGAAGAATGGATTCCCCCGCTCGCCCGACCGAACTGGTTCGAACGCTGGGAACTGCGCGGGTTAGTACCGGACTTATGGTCGCGATGGGTCGAGATACTGATCGGCGCCGCCGGGATGGGATATCCCAGTGTGCATTTCGACTCCTTCATGACCCACGCCTGGGCGAGGCAGATGCACGGCACGAAACGATTCCGGTTGTGGCCCCCGTTCGCGGGGCAGCCCTCCCACTTGTCGCACGAATTTCGCACCCACGTTCTGGCGGCACAGGGCAGGGACGTGAAGACGCTCCTGGGACATAGCCTCCCCAGCGAGATCGTGCTGAACGCGGGCGACATTCTCTTCATTCCCGCTGGGTGGTGGCACCTCACAGAGATACTCGCAACCTCGGTGACGCTCTCCGGAAATTTCGTAAATGACTCGAACTGGCGCGATTTCGTGGCTGCGTGGGGACCGACGCGCGGCAGGCGGCAGCGCCTCCGGTTCGCGGCTGTCCGCGCCGTGCTGTGGTCGCGCAACCGCGTCACGCCGGCATCACGCCTCCCTTGAATCTCACCAGGAGGTGACGCGGTTCACCACCCGTGCCGGGTCGCCCACGTCCTGAACGCGGCGGCAACACGGTGTGTTGGTCTCACGGACCCGCCAGGCGCCGGTCCGCTTCAGCAAGCAGCTCGTCGATGTCCGATCTCTGCGGATCAAGGAATCGTGACCGCACCAGGCGAGTCCTCGCCAGTCGAGGGTTTCCAAACACGTCGAGTGCCAAAGCCGCCCACCCGTTCCAGTACGGAGGATGCGTAGGCGACAGCACGACCAGGCGTTGATAGAAAGCGTTCGCCTGGGCTCCCCGCTGCAGCCGCGTCAGCGGATCCGAAGCCAGTCCTGCCCATGCATGATAGATACGAGCGGATGCGAACGTCTCCTGCAAGTCGTACTCCCACGCATCATCGATGCGGACGAGCGCGGCGGCACGTTCAAACAGCCTCCCACGAGCGTTCGCATCCTCCTGCTGGACGGCGGCGAGCTGCGCTGCCCCTGCCGCCGCCATGCGATACTGCCGTTCGTGGGGCATGAGCTGTGAGGCCGTTTCGTGCAGCGACAGCGCAAGGGTGGGATAGCCCCGAGCCTCGAACTGCCGAGCCCCGTGAACGAGTACGTCCGCCCTCAGCGGGGACGTGACAGGCCACAGGACCAATGTCGCGGCCAGCGCCGCCGCCACCATCGGGACCCGTTGGGTGCGCTCTCGTGACGCACCGAGCAACACCATCGTCAAGAGAACCGCACAGTACATGACGATCGGCAAGGCGAGACCGGACACCGTCCCGACAACGTCGACATCCTGAACCGTCGGCGGCGATGACACCCGCCGCGCAACGAAGACGAACACCGCCACCACGAGAGCGCTGCCCATGAGCACTGGCGGCACTCGTCGCCACGAGAACATCCCCGAGAACACTCCAACGGCCAGAACCACAGCGCTGATTCCAGCCAGCACTGCAACGCCCGGCCACACCGTCGCACTGTTCAGCAGGTTTGGCGCGATACCAAAACCGAGTGTGACCAGCACGGACACCGCAAGCCAGTCCGAACCATGGGTGTATTGACGGTCTTCGGAGTCAGACATCAACGGCGAGTCTCGCGCAGCCGTCGAGAGACTCGCGAGGCAGCCGGCCAGTATCCAGAACAGCGTTCGCGAGGCGACGGTCACGACTCCCATCTGTGCGTCGACGAGATGCGCGGTGACCGCGGCAAGGATCGCGGCGACCACGACCGTATCGGATCCGGGCTGTGCCGGCTCGGTGCGCATCGCGCCAAGCAACCCCAACATCGCCGCGAAACCGCCAATCATGGCGATGCCGATGACTGGAATGATCAACCCCGCACCGCCGACGAACGCACCCATCCCGGCGGCGGCGACGCCCGCCATGACGGCTGCCGACGTGCAGGCGATTCCAGAGCGACGTCGCATGCGGAGCGCTTTACACCCGGTCCAGACGACCCCGGCAATCAGTGCCGCCATAAGACCGAGGGACACGACGCCTCCCGTCGCAAATGCGTCGACAAGGTCGTTGTGTGCGCGGTCGGCAAGCGCTCCCGGCTCAAGGCGTGCCAACTCCGCGGGATAGACACGGGGGACGGTGATCTGCAGCGTTTCTGGCCCATAGCCGAACAGGAGGCGCGCGGTGTGGTACCGGTCTGCGGAGCCGCCCACTGTTTCGATGGGCGTCTTTCGCGTCATCAGTTCATGGGTCGCTCCCCAGATCAAGCTGCGGACCTGGGACGTCTCGTCCGTGCTCTCGAACACGTGCGCGAACTGGCGCCACGGCCTCACGTCACGGATCGCTTCCAGAGGGCCGCTTGGGATGTTGAGCAACGCGAACACCGTGACAGCCGCGCAGCCGACCAGCATCGTGGCAGCGGCAGCGCGGCGCGCTCGATGCATGACCGCCTGCGCGAGTAAGAACACCATGACGCCAGCTGCTGTCGCGACGAGCGCACCCCGACTTCCGGTCGCCAGCATTCCCCCACACTGCACGACGAGCGCCGGGACGGCGAGGCGCCGCCCTCGACTGTAGGCCACCGTCAGGAACATCGCGACCGCGATATAACCAGCGACGAACGTGGGGTTACCGAGGGTTCCTGTCGACCTCTGGAGAGGATCAAGGCCAAGCTCTGTCGCATCCCAGCTCAAGGGATCCAACCCCAGCCGCTGGGAGATGGCGTACGCCGCCACACCGACACTGGAGAGCGTGACCGCCGCGAACAGCCTGTCGAGCTGAGCAGAGCATCGCACGCCCAACGCGACGGCCGCGAACAAGGTGACCTGCGCGAAGAGCGTCAGCAGGCCTCCCTGGCGGTGATAGGACCCGAGCAGGCTCTGCCAGAAATCGATTGACGTGGCTGTCGAGAGCGCTGTCGCAGCCACCAGCCCGGCGGCGATCGCACAGAGCGGCGTCCAAAAGCAACCAACGAGCAGGGCAGGTCTGGTGATGCTCCTCGCGGCGGTGGCAAGAAGGCCTGCGAGCGCCAAGATCGCCAGGAGGCGGAGGGCGGCAGCCTTTTCCGGTTCGAAGACCCGGAATGACAGGACATTAAAAAGCAGCGGCAGAACGACGGCCGCCTGCAACCAGGCCGCCTCCATTACCGTTATCCCATCTCGATCGGAGCGAGTTTCCGTGTACGTCCTCTTACTTCCTCCTTCCGACAGGCCTTCCCTCAGTTGTCCTACTTCCCACGCTTCGCAGACCCTCTACCCTTCGCGCTCTTTGCGGACTTCAGACTCTTTGTGGATTTCACACTCTTTGCAGATTTCGCACTCTTCGCGGACTTTGCTGCGACGGATATCGCCACGCTGCCGAAGCGCTGGCGTCCACCGCTGTCGGTGACAACGAACGTAACCAGATAATCGCCAACTTGATCCAGGCCTGGCTTCCATTTCAGACGGGTCGCGATGGCTCCTGACCTGCTCCGCACCGTGATCTCAGCTCCGGGCGGGAGACCATGGCCATTCATCGTCAACACCTGATCGTCATCAACATCGCTCGCCGACACGACGACGTTGAGGGTCTTCCCGACTCTGGTCTCGATCAGCGTTCCTATCGGTCCGGGATCGAACTCGGGCGGCGTGCCTGATGCGGCGACCAGACCGATCAGGAAGTCCAGCGCAACCTTTGAGGCTATCGTGTCGGTGATCAGAATCGTGCCGGTGATCGGAACCGGAATCGTCCCGGTAATCGCAGGCGTCAGTGATTCCACGGTGACCTGCGTCGAGTAAAACGTGCTGCCAGCCGCGACAGATGCGAGTGTCGTATCCCACTCGTAAACGCCCGTGACAGGATCAATCGTTGCGGGAAATGTGGAATGCGGCGGTCCAGGCTGAAGGAACGTGCCGAGTGTCCCGGCCTCGAAATCCTCGGACATCCGAAACTGCAATCCATCACCGCTGCGATCGAATACGGTGACCGGAACTTCGCACACCTCGTCGATACCGCAGAGCACGATCGGAGCCGTCGCGGCGAGCGGTGACGCCAGACCCTCGGATCCGACGTTCACCAGCGTCTCAAGACGAAACGCCTGGTCGCCGTTGTTGATCTGTCCCTCGGCAGTGCCCATCCTGGGCAGCCCAGCCACAAACGCTCTGTAGACACCAGCCGCTCCATACGTGTGGGCAACCGCGACGGCCGCGTCCGGCAACTAGACAGGATTCAGCGCGATCCCGTTTACGAGATTGTCTGCATAGTCGACTGAAGTGATGAGGAAGAGCAGCGGGCCGACGGGAGACCCAATAGCACCGCCGCCATCGCCGGGATCGAAGGTGGTATTCGCTTCGGCCTCCACGATGACATCGCCGGGCTCGGGAAACCCGTCGGCGCCTGAACAGGGAACGCCCGCGAGGGTGACGAGACTGATGCACCGCCCATTCGCTGTGCTGTACGCATCGCGGCGCCAGGCACCTTGTATGGAGAATTCAACCGTCAGCGCGTCAGACGCCTGCCAGGCTACCTGGCCGCCTTTGAAGGTTTGCCCCGCAACCATCGATGGGGCGCACATCAGGCCGATGAACAGGGCGACGACGCTGCCGAAACGAATGCTTGTTGTCATCTACATTCCTTCCCACGAATCGCGCTGGCGGCCGCCTCCCCGACTGGAGTGTCGCCCATCCTACTTGATCACCGCCCGTGCCGGGTTGCCCACGCGCTGAGCCGCGCCGCGGCCGCAGACGCCTCAGGCTCCTCTGACAGCCCGTCGCACAGCAATGGCAGCCGCCACGTCCAGTTCGTCCCGTTTACGGTGCCTGGTTCGTTGATGCGATCCCTCCAGCCGAACACGTCCTGTATCGGCAGAATCAGAAGGTTGGCACCGGATGCATAGAGCGCCTCGATCAGCGCATCCCGCAGCTGGTCGGGAAGCCCAGGCTCGGCCAACGCGAGTGCGCGCGCTTCGTCTGAGAGCCGGGCCCGAATCAACGGAATCGCCAGCACCGCGTGCCTCTCCTCGGCGGGCGCACGCTCCCACCAGACGGCCATGGGCTCAGTATCGTGCGTGCCCGACGTAGCGACGGCGACGGCGGGATACGCGGCCGGGTCGCGGAACGGTTGCCCAGCGGCATCGGCCTCACGCTCCCACCGAAGGACCCTGAAGCCGGGCACAGACAATCGCGCCAGCGACTCGAAGACGAAGTCTGGCACGACGCCGATATCCTCAGCGATGATCTCGGCGCCGGGCTCACGAAGCACCTCGATGACGCGTTCGCCGAGCCGGACCTGCGCCTCCTGCTCAGCCGGCGCATACTGCGGCGCTCCGCCATCCTGAGGGCGGACGTAGGTCCGATAGAAGCCCACGGCGTGATCGATGCGATAGCCGTCGAACAGCTCCGCATTTCGGCGCGCACGCTGCCGCAGCCAGCCGAAATCACGCTCGGCCACCACATCCCAGCGATAAGGCGGGAGGTTCCAGTCCTGACCGGTATCGCTGAACGCATCCGGCGGCGCGCCGACCGAGGCGTCCAGACGAAATTCATCCTGTCGCGCCCAGACGTCGGCACTGTCCGCACCCACCATGAACGGCAGGTCTCCGAAAAGGGCGATGTCTCCCGACGCCGTACGCGCGGCGTCCCACTGCTCGTTGGCAACCCATTGCAGATACTGGCGGTACAGGATGTCGTCCGCGAGGTCGAGCCGCGCCTGCGCCATCGCGCTCGGTTGGCGTTCCCGCAGAGCCGAGGGCCACCGGTGCCACGGCCGTGCGTCCCAGCGAGCGTGTAGTGCACGAAACAGCGCGTAGTCGTCGAGCCACCACGCCTGGCTGTGCATGTAGGCCTGGAACGCGACGGCCCGTGTGGTGTCTCTCGCCCACTCTGTCTCGCGGAACCGCGCAAATGCCTGTCGAAGCACGGTGTGCTTCAGGTCGCGCACACCCAGGTAGTCGATGCTGGGTGCGGCACGCACACGTTCGACCTGCGCTCGAAGACCGGCATCGAGGGCCCGCTCGCCGCCGAGCGCGACGAAATCCTCGAGAACACCCATCGTGATGAACTGCGGATCGATCGCCATCGCGCTCAGTGCCGAGTAGGGCGATGATTTCGTGAGTGGCATTTCGTTGATCGGCAGCAACTGCAGGACGTGCACACCGGCGGCATGTAGCCACTCGGTTGTTGCCGCGATGTCGCCGATCTCGCCGATACCCCAGCTCCCAGACGAGGGCATCGAAAACAGTGGAATCAGAAGGCAGGCCCGACGAGATCCTGCTGGCCGCATCATGTCCTGGCGAACTGTGCGTGGAAGATTCGGGACGTTCGAGTGGTGTGGGTCATCGGTGCGATCAACTCGTTGCGACGATCAGCTATTGACGAACGTGAGGAGCCGGGCGACGGCCCCCTCGAAGATGTCGGGTGATGGAAGGAGACTTACGACGACGTGCGCTCCAGCAGGAAAGCCGAAGAAGTATCCGGGGTGAACCAGGATCCGCTCCGCCTGCAGAAGATCCAGTGCGAGTTGTTCCTCGCTGCGCGTGGCCGGCACCCGAACGACGGCTGACCATCCACCTTCCGTGCGGAGCAGGTCGCACGCCTGATAACGTCCCACTGTTGCGCGGAGCGTCGCGAGATTCTGCCGAATGCGTTTCTGGATCGCGGTGCGAATCACGGCGCCGCGATCGAGAAGTTCAGGCAGCGCGACCTGCACCGGGGTTCCCACCGACAAATAGCTGTCCGCGATGAACTCCAGCGCAGACAGCGCGGCGTCCCGTTCGAGTTGGGGTCCCCCGACGATGCACCATCCCAGCTTCAACTGCGGCAGTCCCACGGACTTCGAAAGCCCCCCCAGCGTGAACGACAGCACCTCGTCGCGGGCCGCGATGTCGGTCAGCGGATTCGTCACGTCGAGCGGATAGTCGGCAAAGACCTCGTCCGCGATGAGCGCCCAACCCTTGATCCGACACACGGTCGAGAGCTGCCGAAACTGCTCCGCATCAAGGTAGGACCCTGTTGGGTTGTTGGGCGACACCACCAGCACCGCGCGTATGTCGTCCGGCGCCGCCGCGATGGCATCAATGTCGATCGTCCAGCGACCGTGATACTCCAGCTCGTAGGGGTGCAGGCGCACACCCTCGAGCGCCGTCAGATGCTCGAACAGCGGATAGCTCGGCTGTGGAACGAGCAGGCCCTCACCTGGGTTGCAGAGCAGCTTGAACAGCCAGCTATACGCCTCGCTGCTGCTGGCTGTCAGCACAACACGCGCCGGATCCACCCGGGCAGCGCGTCGGCTCTGATCAGCGGCGACGGCAGCCCTTGCGGATGGAAGCCCGAACGGATGGGGCTCGTACCGCAGCGCCTCGGAGTCGGCAAGCGACGCGAGGAGGTCGTCCGGGTAAGAGATCGCCGTACGCGTCGGATTCGATTCGGTCAGATCGACGATCGGGGCGCCCTGCGAGTGAAGGGCGGCTAGCGCTTTCGACAGCGCGTTTTGCTCAGCGTGTGGCGGGAGCCGTTGCGAGAACACGTCAGACCTGGATCCGCGCGCGCGCTGTGTTCAGACGTGTGCATGCGACCACCGAAGGACAATAGCAGGCTCGACCCTCCTGGGCTGTTATCCTGTCGCTATGTCCTCGACTTTTCGCGTCTGGGCGTGGCTGTGTGTGGCTGGCGCGGCGCTGGGTGGGACCTCGTCTGCCCAGACGCCGCCGAATGCCCCGGACACACTCACGCTCGACGCGATCTACGATCCGGTCGCGCGCCTGGATTTCAACGGCGCGCCGGCGACCAATCTGCCCTGGATCGACGATTCGAGCTACCTGCAGACGCGACGGGTCGGCGGGCGTGTCGAGTGGCTGATCGTCGATGCGGTCTCTGGACGCACGTCAGAGCTGTTTGACCCGTCCCGCATGGAAGCGGCGCTCGCCGCGATGCCGGACGTCTCACCGGAGGGCGCCGCAGCACGAACTTGGGCCAACGATCTTGTTCTCAATCCCTCCCGCACTGGAGCGCTGGTCACGCTCAACGATGACTTGTTTGTGTACGACTTTGCCGCGAATGCCGCGGCGCGGCTTACCGCGACTCCAGGTTCGGAAGAAGAGGCAACCTTCAGCCCGAACGGCCGCCGGGTCGCCTTCGTGCGCGACCACAACCTCTACGTGGTCGACGTCGACACGCGAACGGAGGTAGCCCTGACGGCCGACGGCTCTCCGGAGCTACTCAACGGCATCCTCGATTGGTTGTATCAGGAAGAGATTTACGGCCGCGGTCGCTTTCGTGGCTACTGGTGGAGCCCCGACTCCACTCGCGTGGCGTTCCTGCAGCTCGATGAGCGCGGGGTGCCCGACTACACCGTTGTTGACGACGTTCCACACCAGCCAACGTTCGAAGTCACGCGCTACCCACGGGCGGGCGATCCCAATCCGCGAGTCAAGCTGGGGATTGCTGGTGTCGACGGTGACGCGCTACGTTGGACTGACCTTGGCGAGTACTCGGACTCCGACTTCCTGATCGTCGATGTCGAGTGGTTGCCCGATGCGCCGGGCGTGGCGTACCAGGTGCAGGATCGCGAACAGGCGTGGCTGGATCTGAACGTCGTGGACATATCATCAGGGCGGTCGCGGCGGCTGTTTCGCGAAACAACGCCCGCGTGGGTCAATGTCAACGGCAGTCCGGTGTGGCTCGAGGACGGCTCGTTCCTGTGGCTCAGCGAGCGCAGCGGATTCAAACATCTCTACCGCTACCGCGCGGATGGGACACTCATCGGGTCCGTGACCGACGGTCCGTGGGCCATTCGCACCCTGTACGGCGTTGACGAAGCACGGGGCGTGGTCTACCTCAGCGCCGGTATCCAGCGACACGTCGATACGCACATCTATCGCATCGGCCTCGACGGCACGGGAATCGCCGCTCTCTCATACACCGAAGGCACGCATCGCGCGAACTTTGATCCGTCGTTCTCGCGGTACATCGACATCTGGAGCGATGTCACTACTCCAACGCAGGTCCGTCTGCATGAGTCCAACGGCACCCAACTCCGCGTCATCGACGCGAATCCGGTGTCGGCGCTTTCCAGATACCGCCTCTCAACGCCGGAGTTCGTGGAGGTGACCGCGCGCGACGGCTTCGTCATGGACGCGATGATGATCAGACCGCCGGACTTTGATCCATCCCGGCGCTATCCGCTCTACCAGCTGACATACGCCGGACCAGGCACAGCGCTGGTGCGCAACAGGTGGGGTGGCTCGACCTACATGTATCACCAGCTTCTCGCCAGTCGTGGCGTGATCGTCTGGGTACTGGACAACCGGAGCGCCGGTGGCAAGAGTGCCGAGGCCCAGTGGCCGGTTTACGGCAAACTTGGCGAGCTGGAGCTGCGGGATCTGGAAGACGGCGTCGCCTGGCTCGCGCGCCAGCCATACGTCGATACCTCACGCCTCACGCTGCACGGGTGGAGCTATGGTGGATTCATGACCGCCTATGCGCTCACGCACAGCGCGAGCTGGGCCGCCGGCATCGTCGGAGCGCCGGTCACGGACTGGCGAAACTACGACACCGTGTACACCGAGCGATACATGAAGACGCCGCAGAACAATCCCGAGGGTTATCGCCTGACGGCGCCGCGGCGTACGGCGGCCGGTCTGCAGGGTCGCATGCTGCTCATTCACGGCGGCATCGACGACAACGTGCACCGGCAGAACTCCGAGCAGTTCGCTTATGCGTTGCAGCAGGCAGGCAAGCCATTCGAAATGATGATCTATCCGCAGCAGCGCCACGGGGTGACCGACCCGCGGTCAAATGCACACCTCCGACAACTGATGTTCGACTTCATCATGCGCTCGGTTGGCGACGCTCCTCCCGCGGCAGTCGGACCAACCCAGTGACAACAACGTCGTTTCTGCACTCGCTTAAATCCAAGGGCACCGTGATCGCCGCGGAGCTTCGGCCTCCCAGGGCCGAGCTGGGATCGATCGAGGGCATGGACGCCTGGATCGACACCTACCACGCCGTCCGCACGCTCACGCGTCAGGATGTGCCGGTCTTTCTGACCGACGGTGCTGTCGGCACACAGGAAGAAAACAACCTTCGTCATCTGGTGACCAACCTGGGACGGGACATTCCACGCGATCGAATCGTCCCTTTTCTGACGGCGAAGCACTCCCTCGAGTTTTGTTTGAGCTACGCGGAACAGACGTGGCAACACGGATTTCCGGCGCTGGTGGTACTCGGCGGCGACCGGGCGGGCGGGCGGCCACGATGTGTCGACCACGCCTGGGAGCTCCGTCGAGCGATCGCCGCGCGCGAGCCGCAGCTCACGCTCGGTGGGTGGGCCAATCCCTACGCAGAACCTGTCCGGCAGGTTGATTACTTGACCGATGATGACTTCACGGCGGAGTTTTATCTCACGCAGGTTGTCAGCCACCTGAATGTCGCCCCGGTGGCGCGGTTTGTCGAGGAGACTCGAACGCGCGGGCTGGACCACCTGCCCGGGGTCTTCGGGGTGTTCTACTACCGTAGCGCAAACCCCAGAACGCTCAAGATTCTCAGCCAGTTCCTTCCGGTGCCGGCCGACACGCTGGCGGCTGAGTTTGCGGCAGGCGCAACCCCGATCGACATCTGCGCGCGCACGATTCGCGCAATGCTCGACGTCGGCGTCCGGCACTTCTACATCAGCAACCTGCCCCTGTTACGCGCCTCCGCCACCCTGAGCGCGATCCTCGAGCGCGTTGGGGGGCTCGCCTGAGAGCGCCGACCGCTACTTCAGGTGCCGGCCACCATCCACCCGGATGGTTTCTCCCGTGATGAAATCGCTGTCCACGAGCGCCAGCACGGCCTTGGCAATCTCGATTTCGCCGCCCCAACGGCCCAGCGGGGTGGCGTGCTCCACCCTGGCGAACACCTCGTCCGATGTGCCCTCGGGCGCCACGATCGGACCGGGAGCCACGGCGTTGACCAGAATCTGATCCGGCGCCAACTCAAGCGCCAGCGCCTGACTCAACGCGATAACACCAGCCTTGGCCACGTAGTAAGGCAGCCGGCCGAGATAGCGCGGCCGACCGCCATACGCCACCCAGTCGGACAGGTTCACGATGCGTCCGCCACGGACGCGACGCATGTGTGGGACCGCCGCGCGGGCGCAAAGCCAGGCCGCGCGAAGGTCAACCGCCATCTGCCGGTCCCAGTCGGCTAGGTCCAGCTCATCAAACGGCTTCTTCTGGTAGACCGAGGCCATGTTGACCAGCACGTCGAGCCGCCCGAGCTGGTCGACCGTCTCGTTGACGACCCGCTCCGCCGAATCCGGTTCCGCAAGGTCCGCCTGCAGCACCACCGCGCGACGCCCGAGCGCGCGTATCGCGTCCGAAGTGTCCTCCGCCTCTGTCCGCGACGCGCGGTACACCAGCGCCACATCGGCGCCCGCACGAGCCAACTCGGTCGCCACCACCGCACCGATGCGCTTCCCACCGGTGATCAACGTCACGCGATCACGTAGGTCCATACAGGCCACCAGTCTACCGGGCCCCGGCCTACGACATCCTGCTCACGACGGAAGTGGCCGTGGTGCGCATCGATCCCGTGCGCACTGAACTCATTCCGCGATTCGGGGCACGCTTCGAAGGAGTGCCGAGCGGACTGCCGTCGGCAGGTGCGACTGCTTTGGCAAGGGAGAGTCAGCCGCTGCTGGGAGGTACGATCGTCGTGGCCTTCAGCAGTGACG
>Ga0209403_10001843_pt1 | contig 26621 bp, 27 predicted proteins | sample ArcticOcean_MG_C_8_FD_187440 | JGI IMG/M metagenome (GOLD analysis project Ga0209403, IMG submission 187440) | Marine microbial communities from western Arctic Ocean - ArcticOcean_MG_CB11_86 (SPAdes) (version 2) | ecosystem: Environmental > Aquatic > Marine > Oceanic | place: Arctic Ocean... | reverse complement strand
GAAAGAAATATTCTTTTTAAGTCTTGGATAGAAAATTCCATCGATGCAATGATAACAAGAATAGAGCCTGCAAGCTCAGATGCCAGCTTCAGAAGTTATTATAGAATTATTCTTAACAATGAAGATACTTTCATTGCAGTGGATTCTCCTCCAGAACATGAAAATAATAAGCAATTCCTGAGAATTGCTCAGATATTGAATGATATGGGTATATCAGTTCCAAAAATTATTGACAGTGAATTAAATCATGGTTTTTTAATCATTAGTGATTTAGGAAATAACACGATGTTGGATAAATTGACATCAAATAATCAACACTCATCTGCTTACTATAAAAAAGCGGTCAGCTTGATTTCTAAAATGCAGCGTAGTGGCGTTTCATCTTATTCTGAGCTCCCTCTTTATGATAAAGATATGATGCTTGATGAGATGAAATTGTTTGTATATTGGTACTGTAAACTGGAGTTAAAAATAAACGATAAAGAGATGCAAAAATATGATCTATATAGTGTTTTTAATCAAATTGCAGACAGGGCACTTAAGCAAGAAAAGGTATTCGTGCATCGTGATTTTCATTCAAGAAATATCATTGTCAATAGCAATAATCAATTAGGCGTATTGGATTTTCAAGATGCAGTTTTAGGCCCTATAACTTATGATCTTGTTTCTCTGCTTAGGGATTGTTATATAACTCTTCCTGAACAATTTGTCTCAGAAAAGATTGAACACTTTTATCATGAGTCATCAGCATTGCTAATGAAGACGACTCAAGAAGAATTTATAAAAGATTTTGATTGGATGGGCGTACAAAGACATTTAAAAGCAGTAGGTATTTTTTCAAGATTGAAGCATAGAGATCAAAAAGAAAATTATATTCTGGATATACCTAGGACAAGAGATTATTTAATAAAAATTTGTGATAAATATGATTCTCTTCAATTATTATCTGGTTTTCTAAGAGAGCACACTCACCAATGAAAGCCATATTATTAGCTGCGGGAAGGGGCGAAAGATTAAGACCTATTACAAACCAAATTCCAAAACCTTTAATATCTATTGATAATAAAACATTGCTTGAGAGAAATATTGAATCTTTGTATCTATCAGGAATAAGAGAAATTATAGTTAATTCTTCCTGGTTGGCAAAACAAGTTGAGGTTTTTTTATCAACGATAAATTATCCAAATCTTAAGATTATTTATTTATATGAGGGAGAAAGACCATTAGGAACTGCAGGTGCAATTTTTAATGCCATTGATTATTTAAGGGATGATTATTTTTGGGTAGTTAACTCAGACATTTTGACAAATTATTCTTTTAAACGCATCAACAATAATAACAAACAAAAAGCACACTTAATTCTAGTGCCTAATCCAGATCATAATTCTGAAGGTGACTTTGGCCTAATGGATGGAATTGTGTGCAATCATTCAGATCAGATGTATACTTTTAGTGGCATTAGTTTGCTTTCTCCTGAGATGTTTGAGAAACAAGATAAAAAGACAGAATCATTAGCAACAATTTTAAGAGACTTCGTTGAGAAAGATATCGTTACAGGCGATTTATTTTATGGTGAATGGCTTGATATAGGAACCCTTGAACGATTAAATAAAGCAAAAAATAAATTAGAAATAAGTAATTCAAATGAAAGATAAAAAAAAGAATTATCATCAGAAAACTTCACTAGTTCATTCAGGCAGGGACAGAAGATTTGCTCAGGGTGCTGTTAATATTCCACCTTATAGAGCCTCTACAGTATTATTTGAAACATTAGAGGAATACAACAATTGGGATAAGGAGTTTAAAAGTTTTCGCTATGGAAGATTAGGCTCACCAAACAGTTTAGCCTTAGAAGAAGCTTATTCAGAAATTACAGGAGCTTATAGATCAATTGCTACTAGCTCTGGCATGTCAGCAATCAATATTGCTGTTAGTGCATTTCTTAAGCAAGGGGATCATGCTCTTGTAACACAAGGTTGTTATGAACCTGCAGCTGAATTATTCAATCAATATCTAACAAAATTTGGCATTGATGTTGACTTTTTTTCTCCCATCATGGGATCCTCTATAGCTGACTTAATCTTGCCTACAACGAAAATTGTTTATTTAGAAGCACCCAGCTCAGTGACTTTTGAGGTACCTGATATCGAGCTTGTTATTAGTTCTATTAGAGAAAAGAGTAGAGAATTAGACACTAAAATTATTATTATTTTTGACAATACATGGGCTGGACCTTTGTATTTTAGATCTTTGGATTTCGATATAGATATTGAAGTTCAAGCGGCTACTAAATCCATTGTAGGACACTCGGATGCAATGCTTGGTTTGGTGGCATGCACAAAAGAGACGTATCAAACAGTCAAAGATTGTTCTAGAAATCAAGGAATATCAGTGGGGCCTGATACTTGTTATCTGGGTTTAAGGGGTTTAAGAACTATGGGTTTAAGAATGGAAGCTCAGTATGATAATGCCAAGAAGATAGCTGAATGGTTGCATAATCAGCAAGTTATTAAAGAAGTATTTTATCCACCTGTTTCTTTTTCTAAATTTCATGATAATTGGTCGAAAACATTTTTGGGAGGCGGGAGCTTAATGAGTATGGTGCTTGATAATACATACTCCACCAGTGCTTTAGCTGCTTTGTTAGATAATATGGATTTATTTGGCATGGGCTATAGTTATGGAGGTTATGAGTCTTTGTTAACTCCTTGTAGACTTCAAAAACAGAGAATCTCTAATACTGATGACTTTGATCAAACGATGCTGAGAATGTACATAGGGCTGGAAGATATTAATGATTTAATAGCAGATTTAGATAGTGGTTTTAAGAGACTCGTGAACCACTAGATTGTCTTAGAAGTTTCTTAGAATATTTTTTTTTATATCTTCTCGTACTATATTAATACTAAGATTTACACCTAAATTATTTAAATCAGAAACTTTATTTGAGCTGTTACCACAAATAATAATATTATCCCATGGGTTCATATCCATAGAGATATTAATTGATGCTCCATGGTAACTGCAACCTTTTGTAATTTTTAAACCAAAGCTTACTATTTTTTCTTCTTCAATAAAGATTCCAGGTTCATTTTTTTTGAAAAAGGCATCCCCTTTATAATTTTGAATGGTATCCAGTATTGCTTTCTCAAAACTAGAAATAAAATCCTTTATTTTGATAGATCTTCTTTTAAGGTCAAATAATAAATATACCATCAGCTGTCCTGGACCATGAAAAGTAAGTTGACCTCCTCGATCTGTCTTTATAACGGGTATATTTGTCAATAATGGAATATCATTTTTTTTAGTTCTAGGACCATAGGTATAGACTGGCTGATGCTCTAAGAACCAAACTTCATCTTTAGTATGAGCGTGTCTTTTTTTTGTAAAGCTTTGCATCTCTAAAAGATTAGACTGATAATTCTGAAGACCTAAATTTTTGAATACAATTGGTACTTTATGTTTCTTGGACAAGATCTATGCCGTTTTTATTCAAATAAAAGAATAGCAGAATCATAAATTTGACCCCATAACGAATCTTTTTCTATTTTTTTATTAGAAAAGAGTGATGTTTCAACTAGGATATTATTATCCAATGTAAGAGTTAATTTTCCAATAGGCTGATCAGTATTAATCGGAGCTATAATAGGCTCAAATATTTCAATCTTAGATTGTATATTTTTTGAAGATCCTTTAGGGATAGTTTTAAAAAATTCCTTATTGGTGATTAAGGATATATTTTCATCTCTCCCTTTCCATACCTTAGCTTGAGCGTAAATTTTTGATGACTCAACTATAGTTTTATTTTCAAAGAATCTAAAGCCATAGTTCAATAAAGCCGATGCTGCTTCTGTTCTTTCATCAGGAGTTTTAGATCCAGTTACCACCGCAATCAATCTCATTGAATCTCTCTCTGCCGTGGCTACTAAACAATATCCAGCAGAAGAAGTGTATCCAGTTTTCATTCCATCAACGGTTTTATCTCTTTTCAGTAGTCTATTACGATTATATTGCTTTATAGGTTGATCTGTTTTCAAATCTCTAATTTTTTCTGATGAAAAAGTTTGTTCTGAATACCACGGAAAATATTGAGGAAAATCTTTGATAATTCGTGAAGCTAAAATTGCTATATCAATAGAGGAAGAATAGTGTTCATCTCCATCAAGGCCATAGGAATTTTGATAGTTTGTATTTTTTAAACCCATTGCTTGAGCATATTCATTCATATACTCAGAAAATGCTTCTTCTGTTCCTGCAATATGTTCAGCTAAAGCCATGCTTGCATCATTTCCAGATACTATAATCATACCCTGTAGTAATTCTTCAACAGTCACATTTAACATGGGGTTTAAAAACATAGTTGATCCACCAATAGAGCTTGCACGTTTGCTAATTCTCACTCGATCATCCAATAATATCTGTTCTTCCTTAAGGGCTTCAAATACTACAAAAGCCGTCATTAATTTAGTAATACTGGCCGGCTTAATTTGTTTTGTCTCATCGAAACTAGCAATAATCTTTCCTGTATCAGCATTTAATAATACGTATGTTTCTGCAGGTATTTTTGGTGCTTTTGGAGTGATGATAATGCTATGCACTGGTATAGAAAAACAAGATATTAGTACAATTATTATTTTAGATATTTTCAACATAAGAATTTAATTAATTAGTTATTTTAGCTTTTTTTTTCTTATTTTTAATTATCTGAGAACGATATCATAATTTAGTGGAGATAGATAATTCATTGATTATTCTGAAATAATATTAATATTCAAAGAAAGCAAGGTAAGTTTATCGACTACTCGATTGTATAATTCATTAGTCTTTATAGGTCCAATTCTAACCCTGTATATAGCTTTTCCATTTACTCTAGCTTTGTTGATAAATACTGTTTTGATGCCTAATTGAGATATCTTTATTTTTAATGTCTTAGCATTCTTCTGATCACTGAATGCCCCAACTTGTAAATAAAACTTTTCATTATCTTTAATTATTCGTTCAAAGATGCTGCCAGAAAATAGTCTTTTTTTATTTTTTTTCATGAATTCTGCTGCTTCTTCTTGACTGATAGCATTGATTCTTACAATAGCTGTGCCCTTATCAAGCATGTCTATTTTTTTGGCAGCAGCATATGACAAATCAATAACTCTATTATCTACAAAAGGTCCTCTATCATTAATTTTAACGATAACTGACTTCCTATTTCTTATATTGATGACTTTTACATAAGAAGGGAGTGGAAGTGTTTTATGTGCAGCCGTATATTTATACATATCATAAATTTCTCCACAAGCAGTCTGTTTTCCATCAAATTTAGGACCATACCACGATGCTATACCTTTCTTTTTATATCCCTTACTAGAGGACAAGGTGCGATATCTTTTGCCTTTGACAACGTATCTCTCTTTACCGCTTCTATCATAAGTGCAACCATCGTTTAAAATTTTGATGACTTCTTTTTTAGATAAATCAGACTTAAAAACAGGTGATTGAGTAGAGCAACTAGCAATAATTACTACAGCGGAAAACAATATAGATCTCAAGAAGAGTGTTCTCATCACTAATCCAAAATCAATTGTATGCTATCACCCAATTGATACACAGCTAATGCATACATTACATTCCTATTGTAGGTGGTGATTACATAGAAATTATGGAAACCAATAAAAGATTTTTCTTTGTTCGACCCTTCTAAATATATTGGTTGAGCTCTAGAATTATTTGGCAATGATGTGGAGAATATAAAGCCCACATTTTGAAGTTCTTCGATCGAATGATTGGGTTTAATGGCTTTAGAAAAGTAATCGCTTAAATCATTGGGTGTTCCATTTGTCATACCAGTAAAATCATCTGCTAAAGAGGCTTCGCTAAGGATATTTTCATTGCTTCGCCACCCATTTTTCTCTAGGTAATTTCCTATACTCATTAGAACATCATCCCATGAGTTAAATAAGTCAATTTTCCCATCAGAATTTCCATCAATAGCAAAGTCTCTATAACTAGATGGGATAAACTGTGGTGCACCCATGGCTCCAGCATAGGAACCCTTTATGGACTCTATTGGAAGATTTTGTTCTCTACTAAGATAAAATAAGTGAATTAACTGTTGCTTAAAAAAATCACTTCTTGGTGGGTAACCTGCAACAAGTGTATAGAGCGAGTCAATGACTCTATAGTTTCCTTGAATTCTTCCAAAAGATGTTTCAACACCTAATATTCCTAAGAGAATATTTTTTGGAACTCCAGTCTCATTTTCAACTCTTGCTAGCAATTCTTTATGTTGATTTGAAAAGAGAATACCTGCAGCAATTCTTTTGGGAGTGATGAAAATACCTCTATACTCTTCCCATGTTTTTGTTTTTTCTGCTGGCTTTGAAATATTCTCTATTAATTGGGGTAAATAGTTTATTTGATTAAAGATAGAAGCAACATATTGTTCATCAAATCCATGTTCTTCAACCAGTTCAGTTATTAATTCTTCATTAAGCTTTTCATTAATATTAGCTGATAAATTAGAGATAAAAAGTAGGGCAGAGAAAGTAAACACCTTTAGAAAGAATCTTATTGGGCTATAGATCATAATCATTATTTTGTTACCAGTCTTTTATGCGTTCCAACTGACATTAACATGCCAAGTAAAATCATTAAAGTCACCATAGAAGTCCCACCTCTGCTGATCAAAGGAAGAGGAACACCAACGACAGGGAGGAGACCAATTGTCATTGAGATATTTACAAAGACATAGATGAAGAAAGTCAGACTAATACTTGCTGCAATAAGTCTGGAAAATAGGTCTTGAGAATTAATGGCTATCAAAATTCCTCTGCCGACTATGAATAAATATATGCATATAATGATTACAACCCCAACCAATCCAAATTCTTCAGCAAGAATAGAAAAAATAAAGTCAGTTGTTCTTTCAGGTAGAAAATCAAGTTGGCCTTGGCTTCCATTCAGCCAACCTTTTCCAAATAAACCTCCTGAACCAATGGCAATTTTTGATTGAATAATATGATATCCAGCTCCCAATGGATCTTTTTCTGGATTGAGAAAAGTTAAAACTCTTTTTCTCTGGAATTCATTGATCATAGGCCAAATTAGAGGGAGAGATGTTATAAAGAGAGAGAAAGCAATGGCCAGGTAACGTTTCTTGATCCCTGATAAGAAAATAACGATTAAGCCAGAAAATGCGACGAGCACAGATGTTCCTAGGTCTGGTTCTAAATATATAAGGTATGTTGGTAATATGACAATCATAACTGCAAGAGCGATTGACGTCTTAGATGGAGGTAGAGATTCTCGAGCAATATATCGGGCCACCATAAGAGGCATGCCTATTTTCATTAATTCTGATGGTTGAAAACTGATTCCAATATTTAACCACCTTGTTGCACCATTCCTAGTCTCACCCAAAATAAGAACTAACCCCAATAATATAAAACACAATGAGTATAACCAAGGAGCAATTCGCTCATAATCTAAGGGACTCATTTGTGCAATCAGAATCATCGCTGCTAAAGAAACTCCAATTCTTATAGATTGATCAATAACGGCATTAATATCACTATTTGAAGCACTATAAATGGCAATTAGGCTAATGGAAAAAAGAATTAGAAAAGCAATTAATAAAGGTAAATCTATATGAAACTTTCTAAAGAGATCTTCACTTGACAAACTATCGTATTGTTTTTTAAAGAGCATTTTTCTTCTCTGAATCTAGTATCGCCCGCATTATTTTTTCAGCAACTGGTGCAGCAGCTAACCTTCCACCACCTCCATTTTCAATAATTACAGTTAAAGCAATTTTAGGCGTATCAAGAGGTGCAAAGCCAATAAATAATCCATGATCTCTTAATTCTTCAGGGACCTCTTTGTTGCTTGATTTATCTATACTGAAGACTTGTGAACTTCCTGTTTTTCCTGCAATTGGTACATTGGGTTGAAATATACCATAAGCTGTTCCTCTTCTTTCGTTAACCACAGCAATCATTCCTTGATGGATGATATCCCAATGCTCTTCTTTTATATGCTCAAGATTATTGATTTCTTCAGTTGGGGTATATTGGAGTTCACCTGTTTTTATATTCTCGATAGCTCGAACTAAATGTGGTTGGAAAGCACTCCCTCTATTTGCAATCATTGCAGTAGCCATAGCCAATTGCAATGGAGTGGCTAGCATATAACCCTGTCCAATTCCTGCTATCACTGTTTCCCCTTTAAACCAGCTCTGATTCTGTTTTGATTTAAAGTTATTTTTTTTCCATGCACGATTTGGAATTATCCCTTTTTTTTCTGATCCTATATCAATCAGTGTTTTCTTACCTAAGTTAAAATTAGATAAAAATGCACTCATATTCTCTATCCCCATCTCCACAGCTAATTGATAAAAATAAACATCACATGATGCTTGAATTGCCCGTTTTGTATTGACTGAACCATGTGTGGTCCAATCATTAAATGGTCTAGAGTAATTAGGGAGGAAATAATGTCCTTCACAAGGTATAAAATTATCAGGATTGATGTATCCCATGTCCAAACCGCCCAGAGCCAACATTGGTTTAATGGTTGAACCTGGTGGGTATTGTCCAGCAATGGCTCTATTGAATAATGGTTTGTTTTTATTATTTAGAAAAGCAGCATATTCAGAGTTACTCATGCCTTGACTGATTTTATTAGGATCATACGATGGAGTGCTAATAAAAATGAGAATCTCACCGTTGGAAGGATCAATACCCACAACGGCACCTTTTTTTCCTTGCATTGCATCGTATGCAACTTCTTGTAGCCTAGTATCTAGCGTTAAGATAAGATTATTTCCAGGTTCAAATGGCTGTGTATTCAATCGATCCATTACTCTTCCACGAACATTCACTAACAGTTTCTCTTTTCCTGGATAGCCATGCAGTGAAGTTTCATAATTTCTCTCAATCGATGTTTTTCCAATCTGCTCTTTGCCAGTGTAGATAGCAGAATCAAATCTTAAATAATCGTTTGATGATATAGAGCCAACATAGCCTAGTGCATGGGAAAAAACTTCTCCCTTTGGGTAGTATCTTGTAAGTCTAGTTTTAATATCTATTCCTTTAAATATATTTCTATGATTGGCAAAAATAGCTATTTGTTTTTCAGAAAGCTTTGTATTTAATGTAATGGCTTTAAATTGATAACTGTTATCAATCTTCTCAATTTTCTCATTTAGTGCATCTACTTTATTTATGTTGATTAGCTGTAGTTCTGCTAATTGATCCAATGTTTTCTCTATATGTTGGACTTGCTCGGGTATCATCTCAAGTTGGAATACTGGTCTATTCTCAGCTAATACGTTGTTATTTCTATCAAAAATCAATCCTCTGCTAGGAGGTATTGACTGAGTTCTAATGGTATTATTTAGGGAGCGTAATTTGTATTGATCAGAATCATAAATTTGTAAAAAAACCAAACGTATAAAAATTATTGAAGCTAGTAATAGAATTAATAATGAGGAAAATAATATACGATTTAGGAAAATATTTTGATCTTCTTTTTGGGTTATGATTGATTTAAATGACATAAAACTATCTAGTTTTTATTCTTGATTGTAAGTTTTGCATTAACCCCATAAAGAAAGGCCAAATCAAAGATCCTAGTAATATGCTTAGTAATTTTGATTGTGAAATTACTATTTTCCCAATCATTCCTTCTATCCAAAGATGCACCATCTGATTTATTATAAGCAGGATAAGAACAGACAGCATCATCTGCCATATCGGAAATACTCTAATTTGCAGTCTAAATCGATAGGTTATGTATGTTATTAAAGATAAAGCAAGAGAAGACTCACCCAGAATGCCGCCTTGTAAAATATCAAGTATTAATCCTATTAGACATGCTGAGAATAGACCAATCATCGAAGGAGTCATAATAGTAAAAAATATCAAAGACAAAGGTATCCATGGAACTCTTAAGAAAGATAGGTATTCCGGTAAGGGAATTATTGATAGAAGACTGGAAAGAATCAATATAAACCAAATAAAGGAAAGTTTTGATAGTTGACTACTCATTTGGGTAATCTTTTTTAATATCTTGGATAACCAAAACTTCATTAATATTTTTTAGATTGGCAATTGGTTTAGCTCCAATACTAAGATAAGAATCTCCTTTTACCCTTTCTATATTCGAAATTATGGCAACGGGATATCCTTCAGGATATCTTCCACCTAAGCCAGATGTAATCAATACATCATTAATTTTAATATCAGAATTATTAGGAAGATTGTTGAGAATAATTTCATCATAAGAGCCAATACCAATTGCTATTGCTCTAAGACCATTCCTTGCAATTTCAATAGGAATACCATGTTCAGGATCTGAAATAAGCAGAACCTCAGAAGCAAGTACTTGATCACGAAAAATATGGCCAATAATCCCTTTAGAATCTGCGATTGCAGCCCCTAAATCTATACCATCCATACTGCCTTTATTAATAATAATTTGATGTTTATCCCTATCTTGATTGACTGAAATAATATCTGCGAAAATAAAATTTTTCCCGTCTTCTGGTTTTGCCTTTAGAAGTTCGAATAATCTTTTATTTTCAGCTTCAAGTTTATAGGTTTGTTGTACTTTTGAATAAAGTTGTATGTTTTCTTTTTTTAATAATTGATTTTCTGTCAAGATAGATTCTCTATCGTTTAACTTATTCTTTAAGTTATTGATAATCTTTTTAGGTGCGTTTGCTGCAACTTGGATGGGTAGAAGGGTTACTGATAGATATGATCTTAATCTATCTGTGTAATTGCCTTGAAAATCTAAGTACATCATCCCTGAAGACAGAATAAATATCAGAATAATTCTCAACCCACTATAGTTGGGATTTGATCGATCAATTGTATTTTTTTGTGTGAACGGCATGAGGTGCAGTCACCCGTTGTTTGTAATTTCTATAGCAGTCAATATAATTCAAAAAAATCAACACCATGTTGGTCTAATATTTCAATAACTTTACCACCACCTCTTGCCACACAGGTTAGTGGGTTATCTGCTAGTATCACAGGCAAACCTGTTTCTTCAGATAGTAATTTATCTATGTTCGCTAATAAAGCACCTCCTCCCGTAAGCACTATTCCTCTCTCAGCTATATCAGAACCAAGTTCAGGAGGTGTTTGCTCTAAAGCAGATTTTAATGCATTTGCTATTGCTTGGAGAGGCTCTTGAAGAGCGTCTAGAATTTCATTACTATTCAGAGTAAAGGTCCTTGGAACTCCTTCTGATAGATTTCTCCCTTTAACAGAAATCTCTCCAACAGAATCTCCAGGATAAGCACTTCCTATCTCATGTTTAATTCTTTCAGCTGTAGCTTCTCCTATCAACATTCCATAGTTTCTCCTAATGAAGTTGATAATAGCGTCATCAAAAGTATCTCCACCAATTTTAATCGAATTACCATAGACAATTCCATTAAGCGATATAACTGCTATTTCAGATGTTCCGCCTCCTATGTCTACTACCATTGAACCTCTTGCTTCATGAACAGGAAGTCCAGCACCTATTGCGGCCGCCATTGGTTCAGCTATTAAGTAAACTTTTCTTGCGCCAGCTCCTTCTGCTGATTCTCTAATTGCCCTTCTTTCTACCTGAGTAGATCCATAAGGAACACAAACTAAAACTCTAGGACTAGGCCTGAAATATCTTGTGCCATGTGCTTTTTTTATAAAAGCTTGTAGCATTGCTTCTGTGACTATGAAGTCCGCTATGACACCGTCTTTCATTGGTCTAATTGCTTCAATTGAGCCAGGTGTTCTTCCTAACATCGCTTTAGCATCGGTGCCTACAGCTACTACAGTTTTTGATGTTCTTCCCTCTCCCGTTCGTAGGGCAACAACTGATGGTTCATTTAGAACTACACCCTTGCCTCTTGCATACACAAGAGTATTAGCAGTTCCTAGATCTATTGATAGATCATTGGAGAAATATCCTATAATATTTTTAAACATATTTATTTTTTTTAATTAAAATCCAGATTAACTACTCTAACAACGAGTAGGATTTTGAGCAACAGGAAGTTATCATTAGAAGCTATTTTTATTAATTAAATCATATTATGACTGTAAAAAAATCTGACATAAATCATATTTGCGATCTATCCAAGTTAAGGATTGATGAGAATGAAATTTCAACTTTTACTAAACAAATCTCAGATATCCTCAATATGATTAATGAATTAGAAGAGGCTGATACTGATGAGATCAAGCCTATGGCACATCCGATGAATATGAGTCAACGTTTAAGAAAGGATGAAGTTATATCGAATAACGATAGAGATCTTTTTCAAAAAAATGCTATAGATTCTGAAGATGGTTTTTATAAAGTTCCCAAGGTTATAGATTAAGCGGGTATATTAATGGAACGATTTACTCTTAAAAAACTCATTCATATGATTTCTCAAAGAGAGATTTCAAGCGCAGAATTGGTATCTATTTATTTCCAGAGAATAAAGAAATACGATCATTTTATAAATTCTTTTATAACCCTAAATCAAGAGAGTGCTGAAGAGCAATCATTGATAGCTGATAAAAAAATACAAGCAGGCAATTATGATTTATTAACCGGAATACCTTATGCATCGAAAGATATTTTTTGCACCAAAGGAATAAAGACAACTTGTGCTTCAAAGATGCTTGAAAATTTCGTACCTCCTTATGATTCCACTGTTATAAATCAGATTAAAAACAGTGGAGCAATTTTGATGGGAAAAACCAATATGGATGAATTTGCAATGGGTTCTTCAAATGAAACTAGTTATTTTGGTCCAGTCTATAACCCTTGGGATCTAGAAAGGTCACCGGGTGGATCTTCAGGAGGTTCTGCAGCAGCCGTAGCCTCTGGTATTATTCCGATAGCACTTGGAACAGATACAGGAGGGTCGATCAGGCAACCAGCAGCTTTTACTGGAATTACAGGGTTGAAGCCTACATATGGCCGATGCTCTAGATATGGAATGATTGCTTTTGCATCGAGTTTAGATCAAGCAGGGTTATTGGCTTTGACAGCAGAGGATATAGCTATTTTCTTAGAAGCAATGTCAGGGTTTGATCCTCTTGATTCTACAAGTGTTGAGGAACTTGTTCCTCAATATAGTGATTCTCTTCATAACTCTATAGCAGGAAAAACTATTGGTTTACCAAAAGAATTCTTTAACAACTCTTTGGATACTGAGTCTCAAAGAATACTCAATCAAGGTATTGAAATATATGAGAAATTAGGAGCAAAGATTATTGAAATATCATTGCCAAATGTAGGTTATTCTGTCCCTACATACTATGTTGTTGCCTCAGCTGAATGTTCTTCAAACTTAGCAAGATATGATGGAATTCGTTATGGGTATAGAGATGGTGATGCAAAAGATTTAGATGATCTTTATCGTACGAATAGGCAAATTGGATTTGGTGATGAAGTAAAAAGAAGAATAATGACAGGCACTTATGTTTTATCAGCTGGATATTATGATGCTTACTATTTAAAGGCGCAAAAAGTTAGACAATTGATATCCAATGACTTCGAAGAAGCCTTTAAAGAAGTGGATCTTATTATTGGTCCCACCACTCAATCACCAGCATTCAATATAGGTGAGAAAATAGATGATCCAGTTTCAATGTATATGAATGATATATATACAATATCATCAAATTTAGCAGGACTTCCGGCGTTGTCACATCCCGTTGGATTCATTGATAAATTACCAATTGGAATGCAGTTGATAGCTCCTCATTTTCAAGAATCTCAGTTGTTAAATTTTTGTCATTTGTTCCAACAAGAAACTGATTTTCATTTACAGCAACCCCAGGCTTTTCTTGATGACTAATAGCGATATAGAAACATGAAATGGGAAACAGTTATTGGCTTAGAGATACATGTGCAATTAGCATGTGAGAGTAAAATATTTTCAAGTTCATCCACTAAATATGGCATGCCACAGAATACCCAAGCATCTTTAGTGGATCTTGGTTATCCAGGAGTACTTCCTGTTCTGAATCATCAGGCTGTTGTTATGGCTATTAAATTTGGTCTAGCTGTTGATGCTGAGATCGCTGAAAAATCAATTTTTGCTAGGAAAAATTATTTTTATCCTGATTTACCAAAAGGTTATCAAATTAGTCAATATGAACTACCAATAGTTTTTAATGGTTCAATTGAGATTCCAATTAATGATAAAAGCATGAAAACTATAAGGATTACAAGAGCTCATCTAGAAGAAGATGCAGGTAAATCAATTCATGATAAATTTGATAATGCTAGCGCTATAGATCTCAATAGGGCAGGTACACCTCTACTTGAGATTGTTTCTGAACCTGATCTCAGCTCTTCCGAGGAGGCATCCACTTATATGCAGAAAATACACCAACTGGTTCGTTACTTGAAAATATCAGATGGCAATATGCAAGAAGGTTCATTTAGGTGTGATGCCAACATTTCATTAAGACCATTAGGTTCGAATGTTCTTGGAACTCGAGCAGAAATAAAAAATATAAATTCTTTCAAGTTTGTTGAAAAAGCTATTGAGTTTGAAGTGGAACGACAAAAGGCAATATTGGAAGAGGGTGAATCAGTTATTCAGGAAACCAGATTGTATGATTCTGAAAAAAATGAAACAAGATCTATGCGAAGTAAAGAGGAAGCTAATGATTATAGATACTTTCCTGATCCTGATTTATTGCCTATATTAGTTGAAAAAGATCTTATTAAAGAAATTAAAAAAGAACTGCCAGAACTTTTTGATCAAAAAGTAGATCGATACATTAAACAATACTCAATAAGAAAAGTGGATGCTATAGAGATTGCTAAAAATGTAGATATTGCAGAATTTTTTGAAGATTTAATTCATCATTTTAAAGAGAACTATCAACAAGCAGCTAATTGGCTTCTTTCAGAATTAATGGGTTATCTTAATAAAGAAAATATTTCAATCACAGACTTAACAATTACAGCGGATGCTTCAGCTGAGTTATTGCAAAAAATTCATGAAAATGTTGTCTCAACTTCAATGGCAAAAATTATCTTAAAGCAATTGATTGAAACTAATGATTCTGTTGATGAAATCATAGAAACGCAAGGACTGAAACAAATTTCTGATAGTGGTCAAATTGAAGCAATAGTTATGGAAGTAATAGAGTTATTTCCAGATCAGAGAGATCAGTATTTATCAGGGAAACAGCAGGTATTAGGATTTTTGATAGGCCAAGTGATGAAAAAGACTTCTGGTAAAGCTAATCCTAAGATGGTGAATCAAATATTATTAGAAAAAATAGAAGAATATAGAAGAAGATAGAAGAAGATAGAAGAAGATAATAGGATAATAAAGACAATAATTAGTGAGATATATTACAATTATTGGATTTTTTTATTTTAAGTAATTGATTTATATTGTTCTTTAAGTCAAAAATAGAAATCATACTGTTTAATTCTGTATCTTGTCCCATTAAAATTTTTAAAGCTTCAGTGGCAGCCATTATTCCTGCGCTCCCAGCTATAGTTGAAAGCACACCATTTCCTTCGCATGTCTCTATATTCTCTTCATCTGATTGATATAGGCAATTTAAACACCCATCAATAAGACTGTCATTTCTGAAAACTGCGATATGACACTCATATCTTATTGCTGCAGCCATAATCATAGGTTTTCTATTTTTTATGCATATCTTATTGAGTTGTAATCTTGTTTGAATATTGTCTGTACAGTCTATAACGAGACTTACTTCTGAAATAATTTGATCTAATTCTGAATCGTTTAGTTTTTTGTCTATGCTCTCAATGAGAACATTGGGATTAAAATGATGCAATTTTTCTTTAGCTACAATCGCTTTATTTTGATTGAGATTATCTTCTTGAAATAAGATTTGTCTTGGGAGATTTGAGATGTCCACCGTATCGTAGTCGCATAGAATTATTTTTCCAACTCCACTATTGACTAGATAAAGACTAGCTATAGTTCCTATGCCACCCATTCCTATAATTAGAATTGATGAGTCTTCTATTAACTTTTGTGAGTTCTCATCAAAATCATTTAATCTTAAGTGAGCGTTATAACGATGAGATTGTTTATTCATTTATTTTAAGTTTTTAGAAATCCTTCGGTAATTCTTATATGGCCATTGTAATCTTTTGTTGACATTATATTCACCAAGCCAAATTCTTGCATCAAACCCTGGCAATATCCACTTTGATCAAATCCATGCTCAATCATTAATGACCCAGCAGGCTCTAAAAAATATGGCGAATCCTTGATAATAGAAAAAATTGCTTCCCTTCCTTTATTCTTAGCAAACAAAGCTATTTCAGGTTCATATTTTAGAGTAGATACATCATAGGTAGATTTATTATTTTGATCAATGTAAGGAGGATTTACAACAATGCTATTAAATTTCATTTTTTTTAGTTCTTGGAACCAATCAGAGACGATGAAATCAATATTATGTACATTATTTTCTAATGCATTATGTTGTGCTAACGATAGGGCTTTTTTAGAGATATCCGTTGCTATAACTGAAGCATTAGGCCTTTCTTTAGCTAGTGCTATAGCAATAGCACCTGATCCTGTCCCTAATTCTAAAATTTTATAATTAAAGCTCTTTTTAGGCAGATTCTTTAATGCTCTCTCTACTAAATGTTCAGATTCAGGTCTAGGTATTAATACATTTTTATCTATATGTAGCGTCAATGACCAAAAATCTTTTTTGCCCAGTATATATGCCATTGGCATGCCATTAGATCTTAGTTCTATTGATTGATTAAACATCTTTTCTTGATTTCTATCGATGTGAAATATTTGTTTATAAAAATCAATTCTATTAATCTTTGAAGCTTTGGCTAGAAGTATTTCTGCTTCCATTCTTGGAGATTCACAAACATCTTTCAACAACTTAGAACCTAATTCTATTAGAGTATTGCTAGCTGTTTGAGGCATATGTTATTAATTTTCTAATTGCGACATCTGTTTAGCAGAGTTTTCTTGTATTAATGCCTCGATCAAGGCATTAATATTGCCTTCCATCACCTCTAAAAGATTATAAAGCGTCAGACCAATTCGGTGATCTGTGATCCTACCTTGGGGGAAATTGTATGTTCTGATTCTTTCAGAACGATCACCACTTCCAACCAGCATTTTTCTTTCTTCTGCTTGTTGTTTAGCAACCTTTTCATGCTCCATATCATTTATTTTAGCTCTTAGTAGAGTCATAGCTGCTGCTTTATTTTTATGTTGTGATCTTCCATCTTGGCATTCAACAACGATATTAGTTGGAATGTGGGTCAACCTTACAGCAGAGTCTGTTTTATTGACATGTTGTCCTCCTGCACCTGAAGCTCTATAGGTGTCTACCCTAATGTCACTAGAATTCATTTCTACTTCATCCACTTCATCCATTTCAGCAATAACAGCCACTGTGCAGGCAGAGGTATGTATTCTTCCTTGTGATTCTGTTTTAGGTATTCTTTGTACACGATGAGTGCCTGATTCAAATTTTAATTGTGAAAATACACCTTTGCCTAAAACCTTAACAATAATTTCTTTGTAACCACCTTGGCCACTTTCATTTTGATTCAAAATTTCTATTTTCCAATTTTTTTGTTCGCAAAACCTTGCATACATTCTAAATATATCTCCCACAAAAATGGCAGCTTCATCTCCACCAGTTCCTGCTCTAATTTCTAAGAATGCATTATTCTCATCTCTAGGATCTGATGATAAGAGTAGTGGAGTAATCTCTTCTTCAATTCTTATTAATTGAGCATCTATATCTATCAGTTCTTCTTTTGCTAAGATCTTTAGATCTTCATCTTCATCTTCACTTAGAGTAAGCGCAGCTTCTTTATCATCTGATAGAGATCTAAATTTTTCAAAAAGTTTAACTACTGGTCCCAGTCTCGAGTATTCTTTAGATAGCTTAACCATTAGACTATTATTTTTTTGTACTTCTTCTTCCGACAATTGATTTGCAATAGAATGGTATTGTTCAGCTATGAGGTTTAATTTATTTATGACAGATTCTTTCATTCAATGTACCCATTATTGTAAAAACTATTTTATACAGAAATTACATTTAAGTAGTCGATATTTACTAATTCTAGTAATTTTCTCACAACTCTTAGTAACTAGTTGCACTATTAATCAATCGATTGATGCTTCAGCAGATTGGACGGATCTTCAAATAGCTAACTATAAGATCGATAAATATCGGCTTAAAGGCTCAGTTTCAGTAGAACTAAGAAATAGATCAACAATGAGTTCATTTGAGTTAAATAAAAATAATGATTTAAGCACATTAGTGATTAGAAATTTTATTGGACAAGAAATATTAACTGACGATAGTGGCAATATTCTATCTATCTTAGATAAACTTGATATCAAATTATCAAATAAAGAATTTGAAGCAATTAGCAGCTTGGAAATTGATCTTTTCTCTATTTTATTAGCAGATATATCTAAGTTAGATGATTACAGTATTGCAGTTGATAAATATGGAGCTCCAAAAAGAATAATAGCTCACCAACTTAATATATTATTTGAGTCCTACCAGAGTATTAATAATGTAGTTATTCCTAGAAAAATCAGAATAACTTCAGATGATTTTCAATTAACAATTGTGATTAGTGTATTTGATAATATGAAAATATCTTCATGAGTAACTTGACAGTCTATAGCAGCAACTTCAGAATGACACATCTATAGCTTGATGAATTATTTTGGGGTGTAGCCAAGCGGTAAGGCAACGGGTTTTGATCCCGTGATGCGCAGGTTCAAATCCTGCCACCCCAACCATAATAAGGGCAGATGTTTTAATTTAAAGGTATCCTTGTAAATTATGAATAAAGATAAATTAGTTATATTTGCTGGTCCAGCTTCTCAAACATTGGGTTTAGAGATTGCAAGATATGCCAATCAACCGCTTGGGTGGATTCAAGTTAAAGAATTCAGTGATGGAGAAACAAGTGTTGAGATTTCGGAGAATATAAGAGGGATGGATGTTTTCTTAATCCAATCAACTTGTTCTCCTGCTAATCAGCATTTAATGCAGTTGTTACTCATGGCAGATGCCTGTAAGCGAGCATCTGCTAAATCAATTTCAGCTGTGATTCCATATTTTGGTTATTCTAGGCAAGACAGAAGGCCGAGAAATTCAAGAGGCCCAGTTTCAGCAAAACTAGTAGCGGATTTAATTGAAAAATCAGGTATATCAAGGGTAATAACAATTGATTTACACGCGGATCAAATTGAAGGTTTTTTCTCTATACCCGTTGATAATATTTACTCATCTCAGGTACTTTTGAGTGATATCTGGAAAAATAAGTATCAAGATTTAGTAATAGTATCTCCCGATGTAGGAGGCGTATTAAGAGCTAGAGCGATAGCTAGAAGGTTAGATAATGCAGGATTAGCTATTATTGATAAAAGAAGAGAAGAGGCTAATAAATCTGAAGTAATGAATATCATTGGCGACGTTGATGGTAAAACAACCATTATATTTGATGACATGGTAGATACGGCTGGAACGCTTTGTAATGCAGCTGCTGCGCTCAAGGATAAAGGATCTATTAAAACAGTTGCTTATGCAGCACACCCAGTTTTATCTGGTCCAGCAATAGATAGAATAATAAAATCTGAACTCGATGAGTTGGTAGTAACTGATACGATACCTTTGACTGAGGAAGCAATGAATTCAGGAAAAATCAGACAACTTTCCGTTGCAGAACTGATAGGGGAAACCGTTAATAGAATAGTTGGTGATGAATCAGTAAGCTCGCTTTATGCGGATTAAGTATTTATTTTTAATAATAAAAGTCAGATAATTCTAGTTTCATAGATAAACTTCGGTTATTATTCACCACCATTTTATTGAAAAATAATAATTCTAATTAAAAAGCTTTTGAGAATACATAATGAGTAATGATTTTGATTTAGTTGCAGAACTAAGAGAGCAAGGAAAAGGAACTTCCAGCTCAAGACGTTTGAGAAGATCTGGCTTTGTTCCAGGCATTATTTATGGTGCAGGAAAGGAAACTATAAGCCTAACTATTGATCACAATCAGTTGCTGAGAAAACTCAATGTAGATAATTTTTTATCTAGCATAATTAGTATTCAAATTAATGATAAAAAAGAAGATGTCTTAATTAAAGACATTCAAGTCCACCCTTCAAAACAGCAAGTGATGCATTTGGATTTTCTTAGAATCAAATCAGATGAAATTATACGAGTTAGTGTACCTGTTATTTTCTTAAATGAAGAATCAGCAATAGGCGTTAAATTAGAAGGAGGCACAGTAACTCCCTTGATGAATGAGATTGAAGTGAGCTGTTTACCAAAAAACCTTCCAGAAAATCTTCAGATAGATATCATTGATATGAAAGTTGATGACATGCTTTATTTGGAAGATATTGAGTTACCTGATGGAGTTGAAATACCTCTATTGACGCAAGAAGAACCAAACAATGAATTAGTGGTAGCGATTAGAGTTCTTAGGATTGCAGAAGAAGCCGTTGAAGACGTAGAGTTAGAAGAAGGTGCTGAAGGCGATGAAGATGAAGAGTCAGATGGCGATCAAGAGACTACAGAAGAGGAATCTGAATCCAATAGCGATTGATCATGTCTCTTGTTTATACCATTCCTAAGGTTTTTATTGGTTTAGGAAATCCTGGAGACCAATATAATAAAACCAGACATAATTTAGGCTATGAATTCTTGGATCATCTATCCAAACGTTATCAATTTACAGAATTTAAACATGAGAGCAAAGTACTTGGCTCACTTTCAAAATCGATATCATTGGAGCAAGAGGTAATCCTTTTTAGACCATCTAAGTATATGAATGAGTCAGGGGAATCCATTAGAAATCTATTAAATTATTATCGCATTGATCTTTCGGAAGTGTGTGTTATTCATGATGATTTAGATTTAGAGCCGGGTGTGATGAGAATTAAATATGATGGGGGGCATGGTGGCCATAATGGTCTCAGAAGTATTTTTAAATCATGTCAAGGGAGCGCTTTTCTCAGAATCAGAATAGGCATAGGGCATCCTGAATACAATAATGTAATTGATTATGTTCTGTCAAAGCCAAAAGCAGCAGAAGCAGTAACAATTCATTCAGCATTAGATTCTGCAATTGATGCAACGGATTGTATTCTCAAGGATGGAGTAGAGAAAGCAATGAGTATGTTCAATCAAAAAGTCTAATTGTTATTATTTATTAATTGAGTTCCTGCTCCTAAGGCTTTAATTTTAGTTATAGCTATTTCCTCAGAAAGTGGTGCCATGCCACAGTTGCTACTAGGTATAAGCCTTTCTTGATCAACAAAATTAAGAGCTGAAAGTATATTATTTTTAACGTCTTCTGCAGTTTCTATAATATCCGATACAACAGTAACCACTCCCACCATGATTTCTTTATCAGGGAGTAATAACATCAACTCAGGCGATACATTGGATCCAGAAAATTCAATCGAGACTTGATTAATATTACTGTCATTAATGCTTGGAAAAATTGTTTTATATTCCATCCATTGATTACCCAATGTTTGTTTCCATTGGATGTTTTCTTCTATCCCATAGCCGTAGCAGACATGAACTGCTGTTTTGCATTGCAAGCCTTCAATTGCAGCTTCCAATGCCTTAACCCCCCAGTCTATGGTTTCTTGATTAAAAGAGTTGAAGGCTGGCTCATCAAATTGAATGATATCAATGCCTGCTGTTTCAAGAGCTTTAGCTTCTGTGTTAAGGATTGCTGCAAAAGCAAAAGCCATTTCTTCTCTTGATTGATAATAATTATTAGCAATCGTATCGCAGATTGTCATAGGTCCGGGTAGTGTGAACTTGGTTTTCTTCTTTGTATTATTTCTTAAAAACTCTGCTTCTTTAAGGTGAATGATCTCGGGTCTGACAATGGCTTCTGTAACTGTAGGGACCTCAACTGTGTATCGATTATTCCTGATACCCATTTTTGTTTTCTGATCCCAGCTAATGCCTTTTATTTTTTGTAGAAAGCCGTGAACAAAGTGAATACGAAATTGTTCTCCTTCTGAGATGATATCAAGACCGGCTGATTCTTGAGCATGAATCCATTGAAGGACAGATTTTTTTTGTCCTTCCCATAAGCCTTCTTCTTTGATCTTCCATTTGGGCCAAAGTTTTTTAGATTCAGCCAGCCATTTTGGTTTTGGCAAACTCCCAGCTGTTGTTGCAGATAATTTTTTACTCATCTTTTATGGTTTTAATTGTTAAACTCGCCCTTTGAAATAGAATACAAAAGAAAATACATTAACTTATAAGGTTTCAAATTTACACAGGTATTATCATATGGGAATTCGTTGTGGAATAGTAGGACTGCCTAATGTTGGTAAGTCAACACTCTTTAATGCTCTGTCTAACGCTACTGTTGATGCACAGAATTATCCCTTTTGCACTATAGATCCAAATATAGGTAATGTTTCTGTCCCTGATCCAAGATTGAATGAATTAGCCTCTATTACGAAGACCAATACTATTATTCCATCCTATATAGAATTTGTAGACATAGCTGGTCTTGTTGCAGGTGCATCAAAGGGTGAGGGCCTAGGTAATAAGTTTTTAGGAAATATCAGAGAGACCGATGCCATCATTCATGTAGTTCGATGTTTTGAGAATAAAGACATCACACATGTTTCCAATGAAATTAACCCAGCGGATGATGTTGATACTATTAATACGGAATTATTACTAGCGGACATTCAAACGGTTGAAAATAACTTAGCTAGAGCGGAAAAAAAATCTAAAGCAGCCGATAAAGAAGAGATTCAGAAAAGGGACTTCTTAAAGGAGTTATTTGAACATTTGAATGCAATGCGACCAGCAAGAAAATTTATTGTAGAAGATGAGAACTGCATCATATGGATGAAGGAGCTTCACTTACTGACAGCAAAACCAATTTTATATGTAGCTAATATTGATGAGAGTGAAATACATTCTGAATCTAAATACTTAGAGCAACTCAAACAGCATCTAAGTGGAGATCAAGATTTTGATATTATTCCACTGTGCAGTGCTTTAGAGTCAGAATTATCTCAATTGCCAGAAGAAGAGCTCAGAGATTTCTTGAGCGACTTAGGTATTGCAGAACCAGCTCTTGATACGTTAATACGTTCTTCTTATTCACTCTTAGAACTGCAAACATACTTTACTGCTGGTGAAAAAGAAGTTAGATCTTGGTCTATTAAGAAGAATCTTAAAGCACCACAGGCAGCAGGCGTTATACACACAGATTTTGAGAGAGGTTTTATTTGTGCAGAGGTTGTTTCGTATCAGGATTATGTAGATTTAGGAGGAGAATTACCTTCTAAAAATGCAGGTAAAATGAAGTTAGAAGGAAAGGACTATGTCGTGCAAGAAGGAGATGTAATTCACTTTCGCTTTAATGTTTAGCTTAAGTGATTTTTTTGAATTCGCCTTGCAACTTAAGTCATTAATTTCTGCTTAAATCAGCAATTGAGTCTATGACTTCCCCATAAATCTCATAGAACTCTTTTGACTCACCGTCTTTTCTTGTATTTGGTGTCTTGAGATCATCAGCATCCAAGATTCCAACTTTTTCTAGAAAGCGGGTTAGTTTGAGCCATCGACCTATATTGTTGACTTCCACACGACTCAATCTTCCCCAATCTTGAATTGATCCAGGAGTAGGGTGATATTTAGTGATGCGAGTGAAAATGATATCATTCTCACGATCTACAAAAATATATTGTCCAAATTTACCACTGGCATTAAAAATACTTCCTTCTTCATCATTTTTTGATACCCACCAATGCAATGTGTAACCTCTTTTTGCATTAGTCCACCATTGCGGAGTAACGTCCCAATACTCTGTAAAGGTTTCATCTACAAAGTCTTTGGAGATCAATTGATTGCCATTCCAATTGCCATTTCTTGAAAAAAGTAATCCAAATCGTGAATAATCTCTAGCGGACATATCGATACAGCAATAGGCCAAAGGATTGCCTGTATTATCTGTCCACACGGTAGAGTTTTTAACTCCTATGGGATCCAATATTCTTTCATTTAGTAATAGATCAGCTTTCTTACCTGTAGCTTTTTCTAGAATATCTCCCAACAGCATGGAGTTAACATTATTGTATTCAAAGACAGTATTTGCCTCTTTCTCCACTCCTATACTCTTGGAGTATTCAAGATGATCATTGAGGAAAAACATATTTTCATGTTGATTTTCAGGGTATTCTAGGCCACTCGACATGTTGAGTAAATCCCTGATGGTAATTTTTGAACGTTCATCATTAAAGTAATCAAGATAAAGATTAACCTTATCATCCAAGCCATTAATTTCTCCTCGATCAATAGAGATTCCTATGAGTGCCGCATAAAAACTTTTTGCCATAGACCATGATGTTCCATAAGAATCTTTATCAAAGCCTTCGGCATATTGTTCTCCAATAAGAACACCATTTTTTATTAACACTACTGCTTGTGTAGCATCATCTTTAAAGGATAAGTCAAACAATGTTTTTACTTTTTTAGGGTCTACATTGACTTCAGAGGGGGCTTTTTGTTTCCAATATGCATCAGGGAATTCGCTTGAGTGTGCAAATGGAATAATTAATATGCTTAATAAAGCGGTTGTAATTTTTTTATATTTCATCTTTTTTCAGTAAGTAATTGAGTTAAAATAGTGAGTTAAACTTGACAGAATTGGATTTGCCATTGAAAATCCCACATTCATACACTTATGGTGATGTAGCTCAGTCGGTTAGAGCATCGCACTCATAACGCGAAGGTCGGTGGTTCAATTCCACCCATCACCACCAAGAGCATCAACCCATAGGGTTGTTTGCTTCCATGAAGTCACAACAGATGGTATCAACACCTTGTGCTTGAGCTGCATCCGTCATATGTTTGATAGCCATGTCGATTGCGAAATCAGGAACTTTTGTTAAAGTCTCGCAAGCACAGTCATTGAAACTGATTCCATCAGCTGCAGAATTTGCTTTTTCTTTTATAGATTCTAGATCGGCCATAATTATTCCTTTAAAGATTGATTGTTAATAGAAACTATTGTGTCAAACTTTCAGACAAACATGAAGGGAGAAAGTAAAAATATTTTATCAAATCCTATGAGTAAGTAAGCCATCCAAAAGCTTAGGTTCAAACCATGTAGATTTAGTAGGCATAACTTGATCTGCATCAGCTACACTGATCAATGATTGTATCGATGTTGGGAAGAATGAGAAGGCGATTTTCATCTCACCTGAATCAACTCGCCTCTCAAGCTCACTGAGACCTCTTATTCCACCAACAAAGTCAATTCTCTTATCAGTCCGTTCATCTTTTATGCCCAAAATTGGCTCAAGAAGATAATTATGTAAAATAGAAACATCGAGTGAGTCAACCGGACCAAGTGTTTTTGTTTCCAATTTAAAATTCAGCTGATACCAATGACCATCTATATAGATTCCAAATTCTTTTGAATGCTTTGGTTTAACTTGCTCTTGATTCATTTTTACATCAAAACACTTACCAATCTGATCAAGTATTGATTCAACACTATGATCATTCAAAGAAGAAACAAGTCTATTGTAATCCAGTATCTTCATCTGACTTGCTGGGAATGCAACGCTTAAAAAATAATTATAGTTTTCATTGCCATTATGATTTTGATTAGCTTTTTGTCTAGAAGCTTTGACTTTCGATGCTGCTGCTGAACGATGATGACCATCCGCTATAAATAATGCATCTAGAGAATTAATGCCCTTTAATATATTTTCTCTAATATTATTATTTTCAATTATCCAGATCTTGTGATTGCTTCCATTTTCAGAAAGAACATCATAGATGGGCTCGTTTTTAACAGTCACATCATTGATCAAGCTATCAATTATTTCATCATCTGGGTAAGTTAGAAGCACAGGTCCAGTTTGTGCATTTAGAGAATCAATATTTTTAATACGATCTTCTTCTTTTAATGGTTGGGTGTGCTCATGTTTCTTAATTAGATTATTATCATAAGCCTCTACAGAAGCCGCAGAACAGACACCAGTTTGAATGTGATCTTCAATTATTATCTGGTAAATATAGAGCGTTGATTCTTTGTCTTCAATTAAAATTTCATCATCAATAAGTCGTTTCAGATTCTCAGAACCTTTTTGGTAAACCAGGGGGTCATTAAATTTAGTATCTTTAGGCAGATCAATCTCTGGTTTTGAAATATGCAAAAAGCTTAGAGGTTTGTTTTCAGCAAGTATTCTTGCTTCCTCAGAATTTATTACATCATATGGAGGTGCAATGACTTCTTTGGCTTTCTCAGGTATGGGCCTAAGGGCTTTAAAGCCTTTGATAAGATTAATATTTTCTTTGTTATTCATTGCGATAAAAATTATTATTAACTTAACTTGATATAAATGAGTATAGCCTTTGGGCAACATAATGAATGATTTAAAGTTAAAGACAACCCTTATTTGTTTTCTCTTTTTGACCATAATCAGCAATGGTTTTGCTTTGGAAGAAATGCAGTTAAGTAAAGAGCAAACTTTTCTAATTAAAAATATAATTATCTACGATGGAACTGGAGTAGAGCCTTATGCTGGTGAAATAAGAATACAAGGAGAGCGA
>Ga0209403_10001838_pt1 | contig 26647 bp, 32 predicted proteins | sample ArcticOcean_MG_C_8_FD_187440 | JGI IMG/M metagenome (GOLD analysis project Ga0209403, IMG submission 187440) | Marine microbial communities from western Arctic Ocean - ArcticOcean_MG_CB11_86 (SPAdes) (version 2) | ecosystem: Environmental > Aquatic > Marine > Oceanic | place: Arctic Ocean... | reverse complement strand
GAGGCGGAGACGGGGATTACGGTTTTTCAATTGACCGGCAAGGTGGACGCGGGCGATATTTTGTTCCAGGAGCGGGTTCCGATAGGTCCCGAGGAAACAGCAGGCGAGCTTTACGAGCGATTGAAGGCGCCTGGTGCAGAGGCGATTCTCAGGACGGTTCGAGATCTGGCTGCAGGCCGTGCCCAGGGGGTCGCCCAGAGTGATGTGGAGGTTTCCCGGGCGCCGAAGCTGACCAAACAGGATGGGTGTATAGATTGGAAGTCGGAAGCCAGTGAGATCAGGAATCTGATCCGTGGAACCAACCCTTTTCCCGGTGCGTTTACGATTTGGAACGGGAAGGATCTGAAGATTCATTGTGCAGAAGAGGTGGCGCAGAACGGTGCGCCGGGAGAGATTCTGACGGCCGACGGGAAAGATGGGCTGGTGGTTGCGGCGGGGGAGGGCGCGTTGAGGTTGGTGGAGGTGCAGCCGCCGGGAAAGAGCCGCATGAGCGGCGCCGATCTTGTCCGTGGGTATCAGATCAAGGCGGGCGAAAGACTGGGTAGGCAGGATCTACTCGATTCCTGATAAATCAGGTATATTTGATGTACATCAATGTAGAAGTCAGGCAGATGTCAGGGTATCCAGGACAGATCAGTGCAGGAGGTGGTGAACGATGTTTCCATTTATGATGTTCGATTGGACAATGGTGATCGTCATTCCAGGGTTTCTGCTTGCGCTGTGGGCGCAGTTCAAGATCAAGCGCACCTTCGCAAAATACGACAAGTTCGATGCTCGCGGCGGCATTACGGCTGACAGGGTCGCACGGGACATCATCAGTCGCGGCGGAATTCAAGTTGAGATCGGCCGGGTCAGCGGGAATATGACGGACAACTATGATCCGAGGAGCAGGACGCTGAATATGTCCGACAGTACTTACGGATCACGTTCTCTTGCAGCAATCGGGGTGGCTGCCCACGAGGCGGGTCATGCCTTTCAACACGCACAGGGATACTTTCCGCTTTCTCTGCGTACGAATTTTGTGCCGGTGGCGAATTTTGGATCTATGTTGGGGATGCCGATGTTCTTTATCGGCCTGTTCATGGGATATGGGATTCTGATCCAGCTGGGTATCGTCTTTTTCGCCTTTGCGGTCTTGTTCGGCATCCTGACGCTTCCTGTAGAGTTCAATGCCAGCAGCAGGGCGATCCGTATTCTTTCCGACGGCGGATATTTGACTCCGGAGGAACTCCCTGCAGCGCGTAAGGTGCTAAATGCAGCGGCCTGGACCTATGTGGCTGCTGCTGTTGTGGCTGTTTTGAGTCTTGTCCGTCTTTTGATTCTGTCTGGTCTCCTGGGCGGCAGAGATGATTGAGCTGCAGTTCGATGGTGAGAGTTGTCAGCGGTAAATTTCCGAGGAGGGAACTCATGTACGATGTGGTGACGTTCGGCGAGGCAATGATCCGGCTGTCATCGCCGGAATACCGGCGGCTGGAAAATGCGACCAAGCTGGATATGGAGATTGGCGGTGGGGAGTACAATGTAGCGGTAGGGTGTGCGCACCTTGGGCTCAATTGTGCCTGGGTTTCCCGGCTGGTGGACAACTGGACGGGGTGGGTGATCCGGAACAAGGGACGTGAACACGGTGTGGATATGTCCAATATCGTGTGGGTGGATTTCGACGGTGTGGGACTGGAGCGGAACGGGTTCTACCATATGGAAGTCGGCGTGGGTCCCAGGGCGAGTGCGGTGACATATGACCGCGGGCATACTGCGATTTCCAAGATCGAACCGGGGATGGTGGACTGGAAGTCGGTTTTTGAAGGCACGAAGTGGTTTCACGTGAGCGGCATTACACCTGCCCTTTCGGATGGTGCGGCTGCGGCGACACTCGAGGCGCTAAAGGCTGCCGGAGATGCGGGGGTGACCGCGAGTTATGATCTGAATTTCAGGTCCAAGTTGTGGAGTTCGGAGAAGGCGCAGGAGACGACGAAGCAGTTCATGCCTTTTGTGAAGGTTTTGATCGGTAACGAGGAAGATTTCGAAAAGGTGCTGGGGTTGAAGGCAGAGGGGGCAACGGAGGATTATAGCGCCCTGGATCCCGAGAGCTACAAAGGTGTTGCCAGAAGCGCGGTGGAGGCGTATCCCAATGTGGAATATGTGGGGACTACGCTCCGGGTCGCCAAGACGGGCTTGCTGAATGACTGGCGCACTTTGCTGTTCGATGGCAAGGAATTTTACTATTCGCGGATCTACGAGGATCTTGAGCTGGTGGACCGTGTGGGAGGTGGCGATAATTTCTCAGCCGGTGTGATCACGGGCATTCTGGAAGGTAAGGATCCGCAGGCAATCGTCGATTTCGCGGGCGCTTATTCCGCACTCGCCCATACGTTCCCGGGCGATGTGAACTGGGCTACACGATCGGAGGCCGAGGGGGCGATGCGGGGTGAAAGCGCACGAATCAAACGGTAGATGTCGAGATTAATTATGGGCCCGGGCGAACCGCCCGGGCTTTCTTTTTGCACAGGAGGGTGTGATGTCTGGAGTCCTGGATCGGATTATCGAATGTGGTGTGGTTGCCGTGCTTCGGGCCGACAAGCCGGGAGAATTGCTGGACGTTTCCAAGGCGCTGCGTGAAGGCGGGGTTGTGGCCATCGAGGTGACGATGACAGTTCCCGGTGCGCTCAAGGTGATCGAGGAGGCGTCGGCAAAGATGGAGGACACGATCGTGGGGGTGGGGTCTGTTCTGGATCCGGAGACCGCCAGGGCCGCAATTCTTGCGGGGGCGGAGTATGTGGTGGGTCCCGCACTGAATCTGGGTGTGATCGAAATGGCCAAGCGGTATGGAAAACCTGTAATGCCAGGCGCATTCACGCCTACAGAGATTCTCGCAGCGTGGCAGGCTGGGGCCGATGTGGTGAAGGTCTTTCCCGCATCGGTGGGTGGACCGTCTTATTTCAAGGATGTGAAGGGTCCCTTGCCGCAGGTTCGACTGATGCCGACGGGCGGTGTGGATATCAAGACGACGCCGGAGTTCATCAAGGCCGGCGCTTCCGCGGTGGGTGCTGGTAGTGCCATGGTGAACAAGACGGCCGTGGCGAATAAGGACTGGAAGACGCTTACGGATACGGCGCGCCAGTTTGTTGACGCGGTGAAGCAGGTCCGAGCGGAGATGTGAGTGGTTTGACGGTGGGTGTGGACCTGGGCGGCACCAATACCCGCGCGGGTTTGGTGACGGAGTCGGGAGAGATCACGGTCCGTTCCCGAACGCCCACGCGCCTGGACCTCGGGAGCGATGGGGTGATCGAAGGGATCGCCTCGTGCGTGAATGAGGTGATGGCCGGTCAGGAGATCGATGCGGTTGGTATCGGTGCGCCAGGTCCGCTCGATCCCTACGAGGGCGTGATCATTTCGCCGGAGAATTTGCCGTGTATGCACGGGGTTCGGTTGATGGATCGCCTGGAGGCGCTGCTGTCACTGCCGGTGACGGTTGACAATGACGCCAATATGGCGGCCTGCGGTGAGCAGTGGCTGGGCGCAGGCAAAGGTGTGGCTCACTTTCTGTGTATCACGCTGGGTACCGGAGTTGGTGGCGGTTGGATTTCCAATAATTTGCTGATGCGCGGTTTCAATGGGAATGCCGCCGAGGTCGGCCACGTGAGTATCGATAAGGATGGTCCTCGCTGTCCGTGTGGGAATTATGGATGCCTTGAGTTGTACGCATCCGCAACAGCGATGGTTCGGCGCACGAAAGAGCGGCTGGTTGGTGAACGTCCTGAGACAAGTTTGATCTTGGATGGATTGAGCACGGAGGTGATTTTCCAGGCAGCGGAAGCAGGGGATGCCTTCGCCCAGGAGGTGTTCGAGGATACCGGAGCACTGCTCGGTATCGGGATTGCCAGTCTGGCGAGCGCGATGAATGTGGAGGTGATTGCGCTTTGCGGGGGTCTCGCGAGAGCGGGCGACCGGCTCTTTGAGCCTGTTCGCAGGGTGTATGCCGATCGGGGAACGGTTGGCGTGAAAGAATATGTGAGGATCGTTCCCGGGCTCCTGGGTGATGACGCGGGTATCCTTGGCGCAGCCAGGCTCGCCGGTTCGCAGGTTTGATGGCAACTGAATGGCGCCGGCGCTCGCCCGGTCCAGATTCGGGGGATGGGTGATCAGGCTGATCGTTATAGCGGGATTGCTTCTGGGTGGCTTCTGTGGTTCGGCGCCGGCTGAGGAAGCGGCTGCTGATTCTACAGGAGGAACGGTTTCGCCCAGAGGCGCAATGTTGAGGTCGATGGTGCTGCCTGGATGGGGACAGATGTATAACGGCAGGCCAGTTAAAGGGAGTCTTTTCGCCGCAGCAGAGATCGGATCTGTTGTGGCGTTTTTTGTGAGACGAAATCAGTTGAACAAGTGTCCTGCAACTGTGGGGCAGCAGGAAAGAAATGTCTACTTGTTTACTTCAATGGGGATCGTTCTGGTGAGCATGGCGGATGCCTACGTGGACGCACACCTGGACAGTGTGGATTGGGGGAAGGTTGAAGTGGGTCCGGATGAAAAGGGTAAGATGAAGGTGAAGCTGAGTGTCCGGTTCTAGGGCGAGGTTGTCCGACCGTTTTCTTCGGGCAGACGCAGGAGCGGCGGTGGTTGGCAGGTGAGGGTGTTCGGCCGGGATGTTTCCGGATGTGTGAAGGTGATCGAGTGCGCGTGAAGGTGGTATCCGCAGTCCCCCGGCATGGGCAGTTTGCCGGATGGATTCGTGAGCGGGATGCCACCTTTTTTGTATAAGGGGTCGTCGACCAGGGGGTGACCGGCAGCGGCGAGATGTATGCGGATCTGATGGGGTCGACCGGTGATGAGGTCTACGTGAATGAGGCTGATTTGCTGGTCTGAGTTCCGTTTGAGGACACGACACTCGGTGCGGGAGGGTTTGCCCTCGGGCGTGGCTGCGTATACATACCCGATCTCTGGATAGGGGACCTTTCCGATTGGGGATTCGACGATGAAGGTGTCCTCCATTTCGGTGCCCTTGACGAGTGTTCGGTAGACTTTTCGGATTCGGCCGTGAAAGAAGTCTTCGGACAATGTGCGTTTGGCGGCGAAGGTTTTCGCGAACAGGACGATGCCGGATGTTCCTCTACCAATCCGATGGATGGGTGCGGGTTCAAGTTCGGCTGGGTAGTGACGGCGGACTTGAGACAGCAGGGTTTTTTCGAGGAAGTTGCCTCCTGGAAGGACTGGAAGTCCGGAGGGTTTGGCTACAACAAGAATGCTCTCGTCTTCAAACAGCACAGCGTAAGACGTGGGCGCATCCGGCTCCACCCACGGCGATCTGTGGTAGGCCAATTTCTGGTTTACAGAGAGTATGCGCTCGGGGTCCGTGACCGCTTCATCCAGGGTGACCGATCCGTCCCGAATGCGCTCCCGCCAGTTCGCCTCGCAGGTGTGCGAATAGCGTTTCGTGTAAAAGGATAGGACCGATTCCCCGGCATCCTTTCGTTGGATGCGGTCGAAGTAGGTCCATCCGGAGTTTGGCGCGTGGGGATCGTTTAGTTGGTTCACGTGGGTGCCGGGGTTGGGGGTATCGATAGAAACTACTTCAATATAACGAAAATGGATGGGGGGGTGGGTTGCAGAGCAAAAGGCAGGATCAGGAAAGCGATAGGCAGGATCACGGAATACACAGAAAGCAGGATCACGGAAAGCAATAGGCAGGATCACAGAATACACAGAAGAGGCGAGAGGCCACAGAATACACTGAAAAGGCGGGAGGGCCACAGAAAGTAGGATCGCAGGGAACAGAAGGCTGGCTCAGGGAAAGTGAGAAGCAGGATCAGGGAGAACAATAGGCTGGATCACAGAATGCACAGAAGAGGCGAAGAGCCACAGAATTCACAGAAAAGGCGGGCGGGTCACGGAAAGTAGGGTCGTAGAGAACGGAAGGTTGGCTCGGGGAAAGAGAGAGGCTGGATCAGGGAGAACAATAGGCTGGATCACAGAATGCACAGAAGAGGCGAGAGGCCACAGAATACACTGAAAAGGCGGGAGGGCCACAGAAAGCAGGATCGCGGAGGACGAAGTTTTGGCTCAGGGTAACCAAAACGCAGGATCACAGAATACACAGAAAAGACCAGAGGGCCACTGAATTCACAGAAAAGGCAGGCGGGTCACAGAAAGTAGGCATTGTGGAAGTGGAAGACCGCGGGTATTTTCGCGGCTTTTTTTTGTGCCATGAAATGGGGGACAGTCGATCAGGTGTGTCTATTCTTAGCAGACAGAATCTGAGCGGAAGAAGGCTTTGCTCCACTGTAATAGAGACGGGTACAGTGTTCTGCAACAACAATATGTGGTCCCGTAGGTTGATGAGTGGCGTTGAGTGGAACAGAGATTGCGTTGATGGTCGCTTGGTCACAGAGAGTGAAAGGCGGGGTCAAGTAAAACGCTGGATCACAGAATTCACAGAAGAAGATTTGAGGGACACAGAGGGGTCCGGTGGCTTCAGGAATCCGAGGCAGAAAGGACTTCATTTGGGCAACGTGACAGACGTCTGTGGAACGTATGGTGGGTGCCAATAGGACGCTTCAACGCGGGAAGCATGTTTATGTCCAAATCCAGAAACAAGTTTCACTCCGATTTGAGGACGGGGAGAATCATTCGGGCGGCTCTAACCGTGCATCACACTCTGGGTGCGCACTTCCAGGAGTTGACTTATCAGCGGGCGCTATTCCAGGAATTTCGTTCCGCGGGATTGGACTTTGGCAGAGAGGTCGAGATCCCCGTGTTCTACAAGGGTATCAGACTTCACTCGAGGCGTGTTGATTTCGTTGTGGATGATTGTCTTGTAGAGATCAAAGCCAAGGCGCTGCTGGAACCGAAGGACTTCGAGCAAACGCTGTCATATCTGAGGGCATCAGGTTACAAAATCGCCCTCGTTCTCAATTTCGGATCGAGCAAACTGGAGATCAACAGGATTGTTAATTAAAGTCGGGGAGAGATGGTGGATTGCGGGGGCTGAAAGGCTGGATTGTAGGAGGACGGAAGGCTGGATCACAGAAAACAAAAGGGCAGGATCACAGAATTCACAGAAGAAGAACAGAGGGCCACAGAAAGAACTGTGTACGCATCGGGTAAATGCGGCAGAAATAGACGCAGAAATTCGATCCGAGGTTCGGCCCAAGGGAACCAGCGGGATATCGCGAATTGGTGGAGGGTTGGGCTCTGTGCTCTCAAGGGAGGTGGGATTTTGGCGGTGAATCTGTGTGTTCTGTGATCCAGCATTTGAGGTGGTGGAGGTGGTGGCGGTGGTGGAGTGTCTGTGTTTCCAGGGTGCGTACGGAGACCGATAAAAGACAGTGAATTACGGATGGCAAAACGCTGGATCACAAGAGATAAAAGAGCAGGATCACAGAATTCACAGAAGAAAAACTGAGGGCCACAGAAAGAACCGTGTACGTATCGGGTAAATGCGGCAGAAATAAACGCGGAAATTCGATCCTATGTTCGGCCCCAGGGCACCGGATGGATATCGCGAATCGGTGTAGGGTTGGGCTCTGTGCTCTCAATGGTGGTGGGGTTTTGGTGGAGAATCTGTGCGTTCAGTGATCCAGCAGTTGATTTATTTCGAGGTGTTGAATCTGTGCATTCTGTGATCCAGCATTTGAGGTGTTCATGAACCGAATATCCAGCCCCTCCCAGATCCTAAGGTGTGCGTTCATTTCTTTGCTCCTCCTTCCCCATCCCACATTCAGCGCCTTCGAGTTTGCCCCCACCAGCGCTCGCTCCGGTGGAACAGGTGACAATTTCGTAGCCTGGGCCCAAGGTACCGATGCATTGATATGGAATCCAGGGGCCACCGTGTGGAATGGCGGGATCGGGGTGACCGCTGTTTACGATCGTCCATTCGGTGTTCGGGAGCTGCAAACGAGTATGGCGGGTATCGTGCTGCCGCTCAGGAACACAGCGCTGGGGCTGCGGTTTGAGGATTTCGGATATGCCCTTTTTCGTGAGCAGACGATTGGTGTGACGGTGGCGCATCGGGTGAGAGAACGGCTGGGTCTGGGGTTGACGCTCCGCAGTCTGAGGCTTTCGGCGGAAGGGATCGGCTCAAGGAGCTGGGTCGTGTTCGATTTAGGGGCGAGGGTGGTGTTTCCCGGAGGTGTGCGATTCGGGATGGCTGCGTGGAATGTGGGAGGTAAAAAGATGAGCCTGCTTGGACAGGGCGGGATGGCCGGTGTTGGGATCGAAGTTTCACCCGGGGTGTTCGTCCTGGTGGATGTCAGAAAGGAGTCGGGATTGCCCACAGGTGGCGGGGCTGGAGTTGAGTTTGAGATGGGGAAGCGTTTCAAGTTTAGGTTGGGTGCTGGGAATCAGCCGGAGCGGTTTTCTGGAGGCTTCGGAGTGAGAAAAGGCATGGTCACGATCGATTACAGTGCGGCGTTTCACTCCATTCTGGGTATATCCCAGCGGGTTTCTCTGACGATCGGGAGATGAAGAAACTCGCATGGGACAAGGTTTCGGGCGGGGAATCGGGTAGGGAATACCTGAGGCTTACGCGGCTTGACAGGTTGTTGACGTTGTCCTATGTTTGAGCCAGTCGATCGTGTTTGTAACGATGCGGTGAAACCAGGTACGGAGTTCTCGAATGGTGATTAAGTCTGTGGTGAGAGAGGCCATTCTCTTTGCCGCATGCGCAGTGTTTACGGGGACGGTAGGGTTGATCATTCTGGACCTGGTGATCATGCCCCGCATCGTTCGAAAGGGTCAGCAGGTCGAGGTTCCGGATATCGTTGAGTTGGCCCCGGACCAGGCAAGAAACAAGCTTCGCAGGCGCGGACTCAGATTGAAGCTGCTGGAACCGAGGTGGGATGCATCGGTGATCGAGGGAAAACTGGTTTACCAGAACCCGGCCGCCTTTTCACATGTAAAGACGAACCGTACGGTTTACGCCATTCCGAGCAGAGGGAGTCGGCTATACGAGGTCCCCGATCTGAGAAAGAAATCCCTGCGGCAGGCCCGGTTGTGGATCGAGCACAGCGGTCTGGAGGTGGGTGAGGTGGTTGAGGAGGCCTCTCCGATCATCAAGGAAGGGTTGGTGATGTTGCAGTCGCCGGATCCTGGTACACGGGTTCCAGTTGGAGCGGTTGTGGTGTTGACGGTGAGCAACGGTCCGCCAGGAGAGACGGTGGTTGTTCCCAATCTGGTTGGGAAACGGCTGGAGACTGCGCGAGTCGATCTCAAGAACCTGGGGCTCAGGGTGCGAGACATTCGGTTCGAGTTCAGCACACAACATATGTTGAATATGGTGATCGAGCAGATTCCTGAGGCGGGCGAAGAGGTCAGATACGGGACCGCCGTGAGGCTTGTGGTGAGCCAGTTGTGATGTTCGGTAATTATGACAAATAGAATATAAACAATATATTATGGAATTATTAGGTAGGCAGAGCGGCTATTCTTAGATGATCACGATAGGCAATTGCGGTCTTTTTTGACTCAACCAGGAGATGTTCACATGGTGAAGATTGCCCCTTCTTTCCTTTCTGCTGATTTTAGTATTCTGGAGCGGGAGATTCGTGCCGTTGAAGAGGCGGGTGTGGAATATATCCACCTGGATGTGATGGACGGCCATTTCGTTCCCAATATTACGTTCGGACCCTTGGTTGTGGAGGCGATTCGAAAGAAGACAGAGTTGGTGCTGGATATGCATTTGATGATTTCGGAACCCGGGAAGTATGTTCAGGCATTTGCGGATAGCGGTGCGGATATCTTTACCGTGCATACGGAGATCGAGGCCGATATTGGGGCTTTGCTGGGGTTTATTCGAGAAAAAGGGATGAAGTCCGGGGCGACCGTGAAGCCCGGCACGCCGATTGAGACGCTGTTTCCGTTCCTGCCTGACCTGGATCTGGCACTTGTGATGTCCGTGGAGCCGGGTTTTGGGGGACAGTCTTTCATGCCGGAGTCGATTCCAAGGGTCAGGGCGCTGCGAGATGAGATTCAGCGGCTTGGAGTGGATACAGAGATCGAAATCGATGGTGGAATAGGCGTTTCAAACGCACGCGATGTTGTGGAAGCCGGATGCAACGTGTTGGTGGCTGGATCTGCGGCATTTAAGGACGGAAAAGTGACCGAGAATGTAGCTGCAATCCGGGCTGCTGCCGAGGGGCGATAAGCGTTTCCAAATCGATAGGGCAATGTTGGATTTTCTGTGTAAGCACAGGCTGGCATTGCCCCTTTTTCGTTGTGGCAGCGCCGATTTCATGCTTGCCATAAATATTGTATTCCTATATATTTGGAAGTCTGTGACCCACCTGCGGCCGGAGTTTTTTCATGTTTGACAATCTGACCGAAAAACTTGAAGGCGTTTTCAAGAAGCTTCGCGGCTCAGGAAAGCTGACGGAAGCCAATATAGAAGAGGCGCTCAGAGAGGTACGGCGCGTGCTTCTAGAGGCCGATGTCAACTACAAGGTGGCCAGGTCATTTGTATCAAAAGTAAAAGAGCGGGCAGTTGGTCAGGATGTTCTGAAGAGCATCACGCCCGGGCAGCAGGTCATCAAGGTCGTTCACTCTGAATTGATCGGTCTGATGGGCGGGGCTCACGAGGAACTGAATCTTCCGGGCCCCGAACCCAATGTGATTATGATGGTGGGTCTCCAGGGCGCGGGTAAGACGACGATGTCCGCAAAGCTCGCCCGAATGCTGAAAGCCGGAGGCCGAAAGCCTTTGCTGGTTGCGGCTGATATTTATAGACCGGCCGCCATCCAGCAGCTTCGTGTTTTGGGGGAATCCATTGAGGTTCCCGTTCACAGCGAACCAGAAGGAACGGATCCGATAGAGATCTGCAAGCGGGGTCTCGAGCGCGCCCGGGAAGAGAAGCTGGATCCGGTGATTCTGGATACCGCCGGCCGGCTTCACGTGGACGACGAGCGGATGGCAGAGGTGGTTGGGATTCGGGAAGCCGTTTCGCCCTCTGAGATTATGTTTGTGGCTGATGGGATGACCGGTCAGGACGCGGTGTCCGCAGCATCCGCTTTCTATGAGCAGTTGGCATTTACCGGCGTAGCGCTCACCCGGCTGGACAGTGATACCCGGGGTGGCGCCGCACTTTCGATTCGTGAAGTGACCGGTGTGCCAATCAAGTATATCGGTGTAAGCGAGAAGTTGGACGGGATCGAGGCGTTCCATCCTGACCGGATGGCGTCGCGTATTCTGGGAATGGGCGATATCGTTACCCTGGTGGAGCGGGCCCAGGGCGCGGTGAACGAGGAGCAGGCGCAAAAGCTCGAGAAGAAGCTGCGTACGGCGTCTTTTACCTTCGATGATTTTCTGGAGCAGCTTGAACAGGTCCGTAAAATGGGCCCTTTGAATCAGCTGCTGGAGATGATTCCCGGCGCTGGAAAGGCGTTGAAGGGTGTGCAGGTGGACGATGATGCCTTTGTTCATATCGAGGCCATCATTTTTTCGATGACGCTTGAAGAACGTGCAACACCTCAAATTTTGAATGGTAGTCGCAGGAAACGAATTGCTCGAGGAAGCGGTGTAAAGATTCAGGAAGTGAACAGGCTGATCAAGCAGTTCGGGATGATGCAGAAGATGATGAAGAAAATGGGGAAGATGGATAAGATGGGACGCGGCATGCAAATGCCGTTTATGCAGTAGGCTGATCCTTTCACCACAGTGACACGGTGTTGTAAACAGGAGGTAGTAGATTTGGTCAGGATACGTTTGACACGCAGAGGCGCCAAAGGCAGCCCGGCATACCGGGTTGTGGTAGCCCACAAGCCGTGCCCGCGGGACGGCCGGTTCATCGAGATCCTCGGGCATTACATTCCGACGCAGAATCCCGAGGTCCTCGAGTTGAAGGCAGATCGTGTAGCACACTGGCTGTCCAAGGGCGCAGTGCCCAGCGGAACATGCAAAAGTCTTTTCAGGCGAAGTGGGATTCTCAAGCAGATGAGTGGGAATTCGGCTGACGCTGCCCCGGCTGCAGAAGCCTCAGAGGACACATCCGAGGAATAGGTCTTGTCTGAGGAATCGACTGATTCTGAGGCGTTAATTGCCATTGCCCGGGTGCTGAAACCGAGGGGCCTTCATGGTGAGGCCTTTCTCAATCCGCTTACGGATTTTCCTGAGCGGTTTGACGATCTGAAGACGGTGACGGTTGAAGACACCCAGGGGGATCGGACGACGCGGCGGGTTGAACGGATCCGGGCCTACGGATCACGCTATGCGGTCAAGTTCAAGGGGATCAACAATCCCGATGCGGCCAAGCGTATCCGCGGCAGTTTGCTGTTGGTACGAGCAGATGAAGTTCACCCCTTGCCCGAGGGCAACTACTATGTGTTCGAGCTTGTGGGGTTGAAGGTGGTGACCGAAGCAGGCGAACAGATCGGCGAGGTGGTGGATGTGCTTTCACTCCCGGGAAATGATGTTTACGTGGTGGATCGGGACGGAGAAGAGTTGCTGCTGCCTGCCGTCAAAGATCTCATTACGGTCGATTTGGAATCGGAACAAGTGGTGGTGAAGGATTTTGAGGGGCTGCTGTAGTCAGATTTCTTCGTGGGGTCTGTGATCGAGGCTCCGTTTGAAGGTGAGTTCCCGATATTGCCGCGCGCATGCGAATCGACGTGCTGACCATATTCCCGGACCTGATCAGACAGGTTCTGTCTTTCAGTATTCCGGGCCGCGCGATCAGTTCAGGGATCCTGGAAGTGGTGGCCCACGATCTTCGGGACCATACGGAGGATGTGCACCGCACGGTTGACGATACGCCGTACGGAGGTGGTGCTGGGATGGTGTTCAAGCCGGAACCGATTGCAAGGGCGCTCGGCTCCATTCCTTCCGATGGACCTTTGGAGCACGTGATTTATTTGACGCCGGAAGGGAAGCGATTCGATCAGGGGATCGCAAATCGGCTTTCTACGGTGGATCATCTGGTGCTGCTTTGTGGACGTTATCGCGGGATCGATGATCGGATCCGTCAGAAGTATGTGACTGAAGAGATTTCAGTTGGAGATTACGTGCTGAGCGGAGGTGAACTCCCGGCGCTGGTTTTGATCGATGCGGTTGCGAGGTTGATTCCAGGAGCGGTTGGAGACGCGGAATCCGCACTCGAAGATTCATTTCAGGATGGACTGCTCGATTGTCCGTGGTATACGCGACCCAGAGATTTCGAAGGGTTGACCGTTCCAGATGTGTTGTTGAGCGGGGACCACAAACAGATTTCACTCTGGCGGAAGCAGGAAGCGGAGAAGAGAACCCAAGAGCGACGTCCGGATTTGCTCGAAGATTTGTAAACACTATTTATTGAATATCAGGATGGTCGAAGGTTTAAAAACTTCATAGAGGAGCGCGTGTCATCATGGATGCTTTGCTGAAGTCATTGTCCGAAAGTCAAATCAAGACCGAGGTGCCGGAGTTTGCAGCCGGAGATACGGTCCGTGTTCACGTGCGGGTCGTAGAAGGTGATAAGGAACGGACCCAGCTTTTCGAGGGTGTGGTGCTGCAGCGTAAAGGCGGCGGCATCCACGAGACGTTCACCGTTCGCAAGATTGCGGTTGGTGGTGTGGGTGTTGAGCGTATCTTCCCGCTTCATTCACCGCGTGTGGCCACTATCGAGCGTATTCGAGCTGGAAAAGTGAGGCGCGCCCGGATCACCTACCTGCGTGAGCTCAGAGGTCGTGCAGCAAGGATTACAGAGAAGCGCAGGCCGGCCCCCGAGAAGAAAGCTGCCAAGGAGTAGCACCTATGAGCTCCAGGGCTCGCAGCAGAAAGACGAGGAAGGCGCCCGCCAAAAGGAATAAGGCGGTATCATTCAGTCTTCCCTATACCCGGCGGAATGTGATGTTCTTTGGATCCGGGCTTCTGACGATTCTGGTCGGGTATATGTGTTTGGCTCAGCCACCGGTTGACGGCTTCCTGTCTTTGACCCTGGCGCCGATCCTTCTTGTGATTGGGTATTGTGTGCTCATTCCAGTGGGTCTGCTCCTGGGCAAAGCCTCAGTCGAAACAGCCGACGAAGAACAAAAAATCGAACATGGGGGCGGTTAGCTCAGCTGGTTAGAGCACCTGCTTTACACGCAGGGGGTCACAGGTTCGAATCCTGTATCGCCCACCATAAAAAACAAGGGGTTACGAGAATTTACTCGTGGCCTCTTTTTCGTTGATGAAGCGAAGCTGAGGAGGATACTGGAAAACTTGCTGGACAATGCACTGAAATTTACCCAATCAGGGCGTGTGCGAGTGTCTGTCAGATCCACGGAATCAAAGGATTCAGACGGAAATATCGACCTGAGTTTCGACATCCAGGATACTGGACAGGGCATTCCGACAGATCAGATCGAGGCCGTTTTCGAACCCTTCACGCAGAAGAAGGGTCAGAGTATCAATGAATTCGGAGGGACGGGTGTCGGGCTGGCGCTGACGCGAGCGTTTGTGTCCGAAATGGGAGGGAGCGTCCACGTCGAGAGCGAAGTTGGCGTGGGCAGCACCTTCCGAGTTGCTCTTGTGGGCGTATCTATTAAATCCGAAGGAACTTTGGTCGAGGAACCGGCCCAGGAGACCTCCAAAGGAAGTGCGGAAGATCCTGAAAGATCGGTCTGGGCAGTGACGGACATGGACGAAGAAACGAGAGCAAAGCTACCGGACTTGCTGGAGAGGCTTCAGGAGATGACGAATACCTGTGAACAACTAGCCCATACGCTTACCATAAATGAAGTGGAGGAATTTGCAGAATCGGTAGTTCGGCTGGGCGAAGCGTATCAGGTGCCCCCTGTGGTAATCTGGGGACAGGGGCTGGCAGATCAGGCGGCAATGTTCGATATGGATGGGATGCCAAAAACTCTGGGCAGTTTTGTGGGTCTTGTTGAGAACGTGCGTGAGATTTCGAAAAATTAAGTTCTAGAGAGATCGCTGCGTAGCGAAGCGATTGGCGTTTCCACAGTTCAGACTGTCGGAGAGGGAGTCGTGGTCAGGCTCATTCCTTGAGGCGCTTCAGGATATCCAACTGGTTCAGGAAATCCTTTCTACCATAGAAATGTCTGCAGTTTGATCAACCAATAAATCGGAGGTATGATGACATACGACTTGATCGCATTAACAGGAGTTACTCGAGGACTGGGTGCAGTGTTGACCGAATGGCTCATTGCGAGGGGGAAGACGATCGCGGGGTGTGCGACTTCGAAGGCGGGTATCGAGGCGCTTGGCGAGCGTTTCGGGGCGCCACATAGTTTCGAGCCGGTGGATGTGACCTCGAGGGAGCAAGTCAATCGCTGGGCGGATCGTGTGATGGAGTCACAGGGCGTGCCTGATCTGGTGATCTGCAACGCGTCTATCTGCAACGATGCGTCCAAGTCGAGCTGGGAACTGAGTGATGAAGAGTTCGATCTGGTGGTTTCGGTGAATATCAATGGGACTGCAAATGTGTGCAGGGCCTTTCTGCCAGCGATGGTGGATCGGGGTGAGGGCACGCTGATTGGATTGAGTTCCAGGGCGGGGCGTAAAGGGTTGAAAAACCTGGCGCCTTATTGCGCGGGCAAATGGGCGATCGAGGGGTTCATGAAATCGGTGGCGAGAGAGATTCCGGAGGGCATGGCGTCCATTCCGATGAATCCGTGCGACATCAATACCGATATGTATCGAACCAACTGGCCTGAGAATGCCGTCAACAAGCCTTCTGCAGAAGAGTGGGTCGAGATCGCCGGACCGTTTATTCTGGGTCTCGGAAGCGAGCAAAATGGGGAGTCGGTTACCGTTCCCCTGCCGGGCTATATATTGTAAAGGGAATCACCCCCGTGGTGCCGACCCGAACAGTACTCAGGCCGGGGGAAATTCTACACCTGTAGATTGAACGAGTACCGAGGCGGTCAAAGATGTTGTCCGTGAATTCGGGGGCAGGTAGGCTGCGTACTGCGGGTTGCATTCCATTAAATCAGAAGGAGATGCGGATGCCGTTTACAGACGCACAATTGAAACAGTATGATGATGAGGGGGCCGTGATGATCGACAGCCCTTTCACAACGGATGAGCTGGACAGGGCTGAGTCCGCATGGGATCGGATCAAAGAAGGTGACGATCCACCCTATGAAGGTCCTGGCTACCTTGAGATTGTTCAGCATCCGCTTTTTGAAGAAGTCGCGAAAAAGGTGCTCCGTGCAGATGCTGTGCACCTATGGTGGGGTGTCTCGCCGCACGAGCGGCCGCCCTGGAAAAATCCCTTTGATTCTCCAGAACAACAATGGAAGAACGGCTGTCACTCGGACATTTAGGCCACCTGGGAAGATTTCACCGGGACGCCTCGTCGCATGCGGGCGGAACTCTGGTTCTGGGTCAACGAGGTGCCCGAGAACCGAGGCGCGATGCGCATTCTGCCAGGGAGTCATCGTCCGATTATGGAAAACTGGAGCCGTGTGCTAACTCCTGAGCACAAGGCCATGCTGCCGCGTGTCCACGGGTTGAAGCCTGATCCTCCCGAGGGGGCGACAGCTTATCCAGAGCATGTTCCTGAACTGGTCGATAAACCGTGGCTGGAACATACACCTGTTCCCGCTGTTGCCAGAAGAGGACAGATCCTGATCCTCTGCAGTACTGGGCTGCACTCGGCCTGGCAGAACGAGGATACAGTTCCTCGCAAAGCAATGGGCACGTCCTGGATTGCCACAGGTGTGCCGGGCGGCATGCCGAAGGCTCAGTGTGATGCGGTAAAGGCGTTCTTCCCACATCTGCGGAAGAAGCTGAGTCCGGAGCGCGTTCACATCGTACCGGCGAATTTCGATTGGCTCGTCGAGAGTGATTATGAGCCGAAGTGGCCAGAGCTCTTTATGGAAGATAGGTAAGTGTCCAAATATTATTCGACAGTCGGAAATCCCCCTGTCCCCCTTTTCCAAAGGGGGGAACTTAGGTCGCCACACCGGTGGAGCCAACCGTAGAGATTGCCAATCCCAATGAACTTTCGTGGCTCTACTTAGAATCCGGATAGAAATTTATGGAGGAAGACCATGTCGTATGAATTGATTGCGATCACAGGCGTGACTCGAGGTCTAGGTTCGGTCCTTACTCAATGGCTCATCGATCAGGGCAAAACGATTGCCGGCTGCGCACGGTCTCAGGACGGCATCGATGCGCTCGAAAAACGCTATGGTGAGCCACACAGCTTTAAGGCAGTGGATGTAACGGCAAGGGACGAAGTGAAGGGTTGGGCTCAAGACGTTATCCAGTCACAGGGCGTTCCGGACCTTGTCATTTGCAATGCGTCCATCTGCAATGATGCCTCCAAGAGAGGGTGGGAACTCAGTGACGAAGAATTCGATCTTGTGGTTAATGTGAACATTTTTGGAACCACGAACGTGTGCAGGGCCTTTCTTCCGTCTATGGTGGAACGCGGTGAGGGCACGATGATCGGTTTGAGTTCAAGGGCGGGACTCAAAGGGTTGGGGAAACTGGCACCGTACTGTGCAGGTAAATGGGCTATCGAGGGCTTTATGAAGTCGGTGGCAAGAGACCTCCCTGAGGGGATGGCCGCCATCCCGATGAATCCATGTGACATCAACACGGACATGTTTCGATCGAACTGGCCAGACAGTGCGCCGAACAAGCCCTCGGCCCAGGAATGGGTAGAAATTGCGGGTCCATTTATTCTTGGCCTTGGGAGCGATCAAAACGGCGAGTCCGTTACTGTTCCATTGCCTGATTACGTGCTGTAAACGTCGATCCGAAAATGAATCCTCGAACACCAGTTCGGCCTGTGGATTCTGGCCTGCGACTTCGCGTGCAGATGGACCGTTTGCGGTCAAGTTATCGAATGAGAGGATGAGGGGGGGGTGAAGTAGTAGGATGATACGGCACACACCTTCGGGGAGGCGTTTGCTCGGGTTGAGCCTGGCTTTTCTCAGTGCCTTGATCTGGGGAACGATTCCGGTTCTGTGGAAGTTGCTGGTGCAATGGATAGATGTGTACACCCTCACGAGTACACGTTTCCTCGTTGCCGGGTTGTTGCTTCTGCCAATCCTTTCCTATCGTCATGGACTGAGCGTTCTGAGAAAAGCAGCGAGCGTGCCGGTATTGATGTGTGTTGCGACCGTGGGGTTGTGCGGAAACTACTTTACCTATACGTCCGGTATGCGCTACATATCACCTGCGGCTGCTCAGGCTGTGATTCAGCTAACTCCGGTGTTTGTGCTGTTCGGCGGCCTGCTCATTTTCCGAGAAGGCTTCAGCCGAATGCAGTGGTTGGGCTTCGCAATCCTGGTTGTTGGCTTGGGGCTGTTCTTCAGACCCAGGTATGATGCGTTGATGATGGATGCCGGAATGTACGGATGGGGAATCTTTTTGGTTGTGATCGCAGCAGTACTCTGGGCGGTCTATTTCCTGTCTCAGAAGCAGTTGCAGGTTGTATTGCCACCCGAAGCAGTGCTGTTTCTGATTTACGCCGCGGGCTTCGTGATTTTCCTGCCCCTGGCGGATCCAGGCGAATTGGCAACACTTAACGCCGTTCAGATTACACTGCTTCTCGTGTCGTGCGTCCTGACGGTCGTTTCATATGTGAGCTTCGGAGTGGCGCTCAACCACGTTGAGGCCTCGAGGACGGGTGTCCTCGTGTCGTTGACACCCTTGATCGCCGTGGTCAACACCGGGGTGTGGTCTCCATTTTTCCCAGACCTTTTGAAGCCGGAGCAACTGGATGGTCTCGGCTGGTTCGGAGCAGGGCTGGTCGTAACCGGATCCATGATGGGTGCTATGGGAGCGGCCAGGCCACGGTTGCATGCTGTCCCGGCTTCGGCCGGCGATTAAGCACCAGATCTGTCTTAGGAAATAACAAACTCAAACCTTCGAGGATTAAACGTATGACGCTTCATTTGACCAGACATGGACAGGTCGACCAGAAGACAGATCACCCGGTGGGCGATCCCCATCTGAGTCCTTTGGGACGAGAGCAGGCGCGTCTGCTAGGGGAGCGACTGAGGGCGTTGGGGTTCAGCGGTCGGATATTCAGTTCGCCGTATATGAGGACGATCGAGACCGCGAATATCGTGGCCGAAGTGGCGGCTGTCCCAGTGATTCCGGCGCCGGAGATGCGGGAATACGTGATGCGCGATGATCAAATGGATAGCTTCAAGGGCTTGACACTCAGCGAATTGGCCGATCGCTATTCACACGTGGATAGATCAGCTTCCTTTGTGTATCCCTGGTGGACCTCCGAGATCGAAACGGCAGAGGTGATCGAGGAACGCGTGTCACCTCTGGTGGACAGGGTATCCGGGGGATCTGAAGATGCGCTGCTCGTAGGACACGGGGCGTCGGTTGGGGGTGTGCACGGATACATTCTCAAGGAAAATGCACCTGATAGACTTGGCAGCGGGAGACCCGGGTGGAACTGTGTCCTGAGTTCTTTCGATTTTACTGATTCGTTCGAGGTGATCCGTTTGCTCGATACCGAACACCTGCCAGATGATATGGTTACGTCCAACGCGAAGACACGGGCCGAAATATTGAAGGAGAAAGAAGGCGAGTAATGCGGCAATTCGGTGTTTGCGCTTGTTTTTGTGGTCGAGTCACTCTATTTTGAAGTGTCAAATTTGAGCAGGTTAACCTCGCCCGAGATCCTTTCGCACATGTTCAATCCTTCCTTCCAGTTTCTCCACAGATTCGGTTGACGCGCCTCGTTTGAGGTGGCGTGACCATCCTTCATCTGGCCTCCAGCCAGGCGGCAGTAATGGTGTGTTCTCGTCCCTCGATTTTCAGTGACGTGACTTGACCATTACTTCAACCAGGCAAACGCACACAAGGAGTCCAGATGTATAATCCAATTGAAGAAACAATATCTGTAGCATCCGTGGCGGGCAAGCATGCCGGGGACGTGGATTCAGACGCCCGTTTTCCGCAGGAAGCCATCGATGCCGCACGGAATACCGGGCTTCTGGGCCTGGTGTCTGCTGAAGAAATCGGCGGCCATGGAAGGGGCATTGGTGAATCTGTTGCCGTTGTCCGAACGCTGGCACACGAGTGTTCGTCTACGGCCATGGTGGTGATGATGCATTACTGCGGGGCTTCCGTAATCGAGCGCTATGGTTCGGAACCGTTTCGCCGGTCTATCGCTGCAGAGGGGAAATTGACCACCCTGGCTTTCTCCGAGGCAGGTTCCCGAAGTCATTTCTGGGTTCCTGTCAGTACCGCTGAAACAGCAGGTGATGGATTCAAGTTGAATGCATCCAAGCAGCTCACCACTTCTGCAGGGAAGTGCGATGTATATGTCTGGTCGAGTCGCCCGGTTTCTGCGGAAGGTCTCAGTACGATCTGGGCGGTGCCTGCGGATTCCAAGGGTTTGGATATTCCGAAGCCATTCGACGGTCTGGGACTTCGTGGAAATAATTCGGCACCGATTGTTGCGAAGGACCTGGCGGTCCGACCGGAGGATCGCCTCGGTGAAGACGGTGAAGGGTTCGACGTGATGATGGGTACCGTGTTCCCTGCATTCTGTTTGCAGAGCTGTGCGGTTTCGGTGGGGATGATGGAAGGCGTATTCGATCGAACGATTCAGCACATCACGAATGCTACCTATGCGTATGATGGATCACGGATTTGTGATTTGCCCCAGGTCCGCGGGCACGTGGCGAAGATGCGGGTGAAGACGGATATGGCTATCGGTTTCCTCCACGATGCCGTGGACGCAGTGGAAAGTGGGCGAGAAGATGCCATGCTTCGCGTTTTGGAGGCGAAAGTTGTTGGAGCGGAAACTTCCCTGGAGGTTACTGACCTGGCGATGCGCGTGTGCGGAGGTGCCGCATTCCGAAAAGATCTGGGGATCGAACGTTTCTTCCGGGACAGCCGCGCGTCCAGTGTGATGGCTCCCGTGACGGATGCACTCTACGACTTCATCGGAAAGGCTGTTTGTGGAATGGATCTCTTTTCGTGAGAAATTCCAGCGGCAGGGTCGACAAAGGAGATGAACAGGAACGCGATAAGGAAGCCGTTCGGGTCTGCGATCGGTGTAAGGGCTCTGGACTGTCGCCAAACCGGAATCGTTTCTGTTCTTCGTGTTTGGGCACCGGTCGGCAAGATCACAAGCAGAGTGGGTGGCAATGACGAAGCAAAATCCGTTGGGATGGTCCGTAAGGGTTTCTTCCTCCGATCCGCAAGGCGCAGTGGTTTATGCACGGAAGCATCGATCCGAGCTGGGTGCTCCAATTTCTTTCGATGCAGAGGCGGAGCTTCCATCGGCAGTCGAAAGTCTGTTGGGGGCCATTGGCGCAGATCTTGTTTGTGGACTGAAAGATCGGTGCAAAAAGAATCGTCTGGAGGTGGACAACGTGGAGGCCGTGGTCCAGGGTGAATTGGAAAACCCGTTGTCCTACCTGCGTGTCGTTGGAGAGGAGGGAAGTCCACGGCTCGCCCGGGTAACTCTGAAGATTTATGTGGAGACGCTCGAGGATGACACGGCCGTTCAGAATATCTGGGATGACGTGCTTGCTCATTCACCCCTTTACCTCACGCTGTCCCCTGTGGTCCAGTTCAATATCGATTTGCAAATTATTATGTAAGAGGAGATGCCATACAGATGGAGAAACCGCTAATTATTGGAGCTGTTCTGTACGATCCCAAGGTGTCTGTAATCTGGGACATCATTCGTGAATACTTCGAGGCAAACCACGTCGAGATGGATGTGGTTTACTTCACAAACTACGAACTTCAAGTTGGATCCCTCCTGAGCGGACACGTAGACATCGCATGGAATTCCCCGTTGGCCTGGGTGGATACGCGGAGAAGGACAGATGGCGCCTGCAAGGCAATAGCCATGCGCGATACGGATCAAGACAGATCCACTCATTTCATTGCCCGGAAGGGTTCGGGGATTAGATCGCTGAAGGATCTGAAGGGCAAGACGATTGGATTCGGAGCCAAGGATTCGCCGCAGGCCACACTCATTCCCATACAGACGCTTAGCAGTGCGGGATTGAAAGCGGATTCCGATTACACGGTTCGCCGGTTCAACGTGCTTGTGGGTAAGCACGGAGATCACATTGGAGGAGAGCGAGATGCCTTCGATGCCCTGAATGCCGGCGAAGTGGATGCAAGCTGCTTGCTGGATCTGAACTGGGATGCGTGGACGGCTGACGGTACGATTAATTCCTCAGCGTTCGAGATTGTTGACACGACTCCCAGGTTCGACCACTGCGTGTTTACTGTTCTGGAGGCGTTTCCGAAGGCGGATGAAGCGCGCTTTCTCGAGGCCCTTTTTGCGATGGACTATGACAATCCTGACCATCAGGAGATGATGGATCTGGAGGGGTTGAAGAAGTGGGAAGCCGGCCGCACAACAGGTTTCGGTCCCCTCACATCGGCTTGTGAGCTGACCCGTTATTTCGAGGAGGCTTAACCTGGCCCTGCCACCATTGCCGACGACGCTCGTGGGGAGCTGGCCACGATCCAGAGATTTGCTGCGCGCCCAGAAGGCCAAACGAAGAGGCAAGCTTGCTGCAGATGCGTTCGATCGGATCGCAGACGCCGAGGTGATTCGTATTCTGAAACTGCAGGATGCTGCCGGTGTGGATATCGTGACAGACGGAGAACAGCGGCGGGATTCGTTCTTTTCGTTTGTTGCAGACAAACTGGACGGCGTTCGGATGATGACACTTTCGGAAATGCTCGATGTGATCGAAGACAGGGACAGTTTCGAGAAGATTCTTCAGACGCTCGATGTGCCCGCGTATTCGATTTCCAATGCGACGTGCGTGGGTCCGGTTTCACGAAGAGAGCCGCTGGCGGTAAACGAACTTCGATTCCTCAAGGCACATACGGATAAGCCCGTCAAGATTCCACTTCCCGGTCCATACCTGCTGACGCGTGGTATGTTCGTAAAGGAGGTCAGCCGCCCGCACTATGAAACGAAGGAGGCCCTGGGGAACGCAGTGGTCACGCTTTTACGGGAGGAGATCCAGGAGTTGATCGCGTGCGGTGTGGATTTCATTCAGTTCGACGAGCCAGTGCTTTCGGAGCTTGTATTCACGCAGGGGCACTCGCGGACCTTCATGTGTGCCCATCTGGCTGCCACGCAGGATCCGACGGGTGAACTGGAGTTCGCGGTGGAGCTCATCAACCGCGTTGTGGAAGGTGTGGATTTCGAGGCGGCCGGCGTTCGCGTCGGGCTCCATGTTTGCAGGGGCAACTGGAGCCAGGACGAATCGACATTGCTGCGTGGAAGCTATGATCCGCTCGCAGACTATCTCAGACGTATGAATGTTCAACAGCTCGTCCTCGAGTATGCCACAGAGCGTGCGGGAGATCTTCTGCAGTTCGATGATCAGGAACTCGGTCTGGGTGTGATCAATCCTCGGACGGAGGCGGTGGAAACGGAGGAAGAGATTTGTGGACGCGTGGAACGCGCGCTGGCATGTTATCCACTGGATCGACTCTTTCTGAATCCCGATTGCGGATTCGCGACCTTTTCCAACAGGCCCGTCAATTCCGAAGAGATCGCCTTCAGAAAACTGAAGGCCCTGCAATCGGCAGCGGATGTATTGAGGCAACGGTATGCGTGACGGGTCTTTTGGTGGCGTCAATGCTTCGTGAGTAAACCAGAGGGAGGATAGCGCTATGCTGAAGATAGGAATCTCGACACCTCCAGAGGTGGGACAGCGATGGACACTGATGAGACAGTGCGGTGTGGAATGCGCCGTGGGCGGGATCAGCCTGAGGCCGATCGCGAGCGCCGAGCCTGAAGAGCAACCGTGGAGTTATACATCGCTTTCGAAAGCGAAGGCGGCTGTGGCAGAGGAGATCAAGGCAAAGTCGAATGATTCGGTTGAACTCCTTTCATTTTGCGAACCAGATTTGTACGGGTGCTCCGGTGTCTAAACTCATCTGGTTTCTTGCAGTGGTCTGCACAACAGGACTTGCCCATCCACGCCATGTTGATGGACGGGAATTCGACTGGTCAGGAAATATCTCCTTCCAAACCAGGGTCTTCGGGCAGGCGCCGGCATACGCGGGACAGCGTCGATCTGACGGATCAATCGTCCTGGCACCTGAGTTCTCCACGACCTGGAGCCGCGGTACGCGCGCGTTGGTCTTCGAAGGATTTATGAGATGGGACGCCGTGAACTCGCGACGCACCCACGTAGATATCCGGGAGCTCTACTGGGAAGCTGTTTGGGATGTGATCGAGCTGCGTGTGGGGATGGCTCACGTGTTCTGGGGTGTGACCGAATCGCAGCACCTGGTGGATGTGGTGAATCAAACAGACCTGGTGGAGCGAGCCGACGGTGAATCCAAGCTTGGACAGGCGATGGCTCGGCTGACCCTAGTTCAGTCCTGGGGAACGCTGGATCTATATGCTCTTCCCTGGTTCCGAAAGCGAACCTTCCCCGGCAAAAAGGGACGGTTGAGATCGCCTGTTCCTGTCAGTGATGATGTGCTTTTCGACAGCGGCCGTATGAAGCGACACGTGAGTCTTGCGGGTCGCTGGTCACGGTCGATCGATGCATTCGATGTTGGCCTTTCGCACTTCTGGGGGACCTCCAGAGATCCGGACCTTTTGTTCTCGCCTCAGGGAGAGTTGATCGCCATATACGACCAGATTCATCAGTCCGGTCTGGAGCTCCAGGCCATTGCCGGAGGATGGCTCCTGAAGCTGGAGGCGATCAATCGAAGAGGACAGGGGAAACGGTTTTTGGCTTCAACGGCAGGTTTTGAATACACGTTTTCGAATGTGAAGCGCTCTGGCCTGGACATCGGCGTTTTGCTCGAATACTTGTGGGATGAACGAGAAGAGGCGTCCAGTCCGTTTACAGAGGATTTGTTTTTCGGCACCCGGGTAGCCCTGAATGATGTTCAGAGTTCCGTACTCCTTGCCGGTGTGGTGGTCGATCGGACATCCAGTACGACTCTGTTTCTCATGGAAGCCAGCAGACGAGTTGGAGAGAAGTGGAAGATTGAAATCGAGGCCAGGGGATTTGTGGGAGCAAACAGTAAGGACGATCCCTTCTATTCCTTCCGAAGGGACGGTCACCTGGAGATGAAGCTGGCACGATGGTTCTGAACGTTTGATCTGAAGACGGCGAGTTCAGTCGACAGAGGGAAAATGTAACGGGTCCGTGAATACCTCACGCGACCCCTTTTCTATGTGGAAGAGCGTTTGATCAGCCTGTTTGCTTTGGCTGGTGGGGTTTGCTATCTTGCGGATGCGCGAGTGGCTTCGCCCAGCCGCAGGAAACGCATCTGACGAAGGACATATGTTACTGTGGAGAAGGATGAAATGAGTATCGATACTCGATTCAACGTCGCCCTGACGGCCGATTTTTTCGAAGCAAATGGATCCGGGAAGTTCAAGGATATGGGGCTGTCGGTTCTGGACGATCATCCGCACTTGGGACACTTCGCCCTGGGCGAGTTCAACAATCCCATTCTGTCCGGTCAACTGACCGATGCCAACGGCGTTATCGTGCTGACACCCGCGGTGACTCGCGATACCGTTTCCGGGTCGGAGCATCTGCTGGCAATCGTCCGATTCGGTGTAGGGTATGATGCCGTGGATGTGGGGGCGTGCACCGACGCTGATGTGGGTGTGTTCATTACCTCTGGGGCGGTGGATCGCTCCGTGGCCGAAGCGACGGTGGGATGGATGATCGCGCTGACACATCATATGAGAATCAAGGACAGGTTGGTGCGCTCTGGCAAATGGGACGATCGTACGCGATTTATGGGGACCGAGTTGAGAGATCGGACTTTTGGCGCCATCGGTCTGGGTGGGATCGCAAGAGAGACCATTCGACTGTTGAAATCGTTCGGGATGAAGGCACCCATCGCGTTTGATCCCTTTGTGGATGCAGATGCAGTCTCGGAATTGGGTGTGCGACTGGTATCACTAGACGAACTTCTGTCTACGGCCGATTTCGTGTCTGTTCACTGTCCACTTAACAAAGAAACGCACGGATTGATCGGGGCGCGAGAACTGGGCTTGATGAAACCGGAAGCCAACCTGATCAATACGGCTCGTGGCGGAATTGTGAATGAATCAGACTTGAAGGCTGCCCTCGAATCCGGCACGATCGCCGGTGCTGCACTGGATTGCTTCGAGCAAGAGCCTGTTGGCGAATCACATCCGTTGGCCGAATTGGATAATGTTCTGCTGGCCCCGCACTCTATTGCCTGGACGGATGAGCTGTTTCGGGATATCGGTCGGAGGGCCTGCTCGATCATGGTTGAACTCGCAGAGGGCAAAATGCCATCGGGGTGCGTGAATACCGGAGTGTTTGAAAGACCTGGTTTCCAACAGAAGTGGGAACGTCTCAAGATTTGAGCGGGAGAGCCGATGTCGGATATCGTTCAGCTACATCCTGACAATAGAAAAATTTTCGAGTACAAGGGGAAACCCAGGGTGCTGTTGTGTGCTACCGAGCACTATGGTGCCGTGATCAACAGGCCCTTTCGGTACGAACGCTATCTTGCGGATGCGAGGGACAGGGGCCAAACGCTAACCCGGCTGTTCACTTTGTTCAGGGAACTGCAATCTGCTGTGAATCCGTATTCCACCTGTAAACCAGAGTCGCCGGACTTTGTGACCCCATTCGTGAGAACAGGGCCCGGTGTTGCACTGGATGGACAACCCGTATTCGATTTGGAACAGTGGAATCCGGAATACTTCGATCGACTTCATGGCTTTCTGTCATTGGCTGAGGCGTATGGGATTGTT